>Ga0209425_10000631_pt1 | contig 42429 bp, 42 predicted proteins | sample COG_05_FD_184749 | JGI IMG/M metagenome (GOLD analysis project Ga0209425, IMG submission 184749) | Pelagic Microbial community sample from North Sea - COGITO 998_met_05 (SPAdes) (version 2) | ecosystem: Environmental > Aquatic > Marine > Neritic zone/Coastal water | place: Helgoland, sampling...
CTGTCTTTAAAAATTCAGATGGATAAGCTGCTTCCTCTCTCTCATATTTATGTTCCCATTTGTTGGAAGCTAATTCAAGATGAGTATGTGGCGCATTCTTAACTGGATTATCTAATTTATCATATTTGCCTGAATGAATTTTATCAATTTCTTGTTTAATTTTTTTAAGTGTTGTGCAAAATCTATTTATTTCACTTAAACTTTCACTCTCAGTTGGCTCAATCATCATTGTGCCAGCAACTGGCCAAGACATTGTAGGTGCGTGATACCCAAAATCTATTAAACGTTTAGCTATATCTTCCTCGGTAACACCTGTATCAGCCTTTATTTTTCTAATATCAATAATACATTCATGAGCTACTTTTCCGCTTTTTCCTTTATATAAAATTGGAAATGAGTCTTTCAATTTATGGGCAATATAATTTGCATTTAATATAGCAACTTGTGATGCTTTCTTTAAACCTTCAGAGCCCATCATTTTTATGTACATCCATGAAATCGATAAAATGCTAGAGCTTCCCCAAGGTGCGGCTGAAACAGCGCCAATTCCTGTTGCGGGTCCACAATCTTTAATTACCGAATGTTTTGGTAAGAAAGTCTCCAGATGTTTTTTGCATGCTATTGGCCCCATACCTGGTCCGCCTCCACCATGAGGAATACAAAACGTTTTATGTAAATTTATGTGACAAACATCTGGACCAAATTTTCCTGGTTTTGCAATACCCACTAATGCATTTAAGTTTGCTCCATCCATATAAACTTGTCCGCCATGATCATGGATAAGTTCACAAATATCAGTTATTTTTTCTTCAAAAACACCATGTGTTGAAGGATATGTAACCATTAATGCTGCTAAATTATCTTTATGATCTCTAGCTTTTTTCTTCAAATCTTCAAAGTCTACATTTCCATGATCGTCACATTTAACCACAACTACTTTCATACCAACCATTTGTGCACTTGCAGGATTAGTACCATGAGCAGAACTTGGGATTAAACAAACATTACGATTAGTCTCATTATTTTTTTCATGAAATTTACGAATTACCATCAATCCTGCAAACTCGCCTTGAGCACCAGCATTTGGTTGAAGAGATACGCCTGAAAAACCTGTAATTGATCTAAGCCAATTTTTTAAATCAGTAAATAGTTCTCTATAACCGTCCATTTGTTCTATTGGAGAAAAAGGGTGTGGTTGTGAAAATTCTTTCCAAGTAACTGGAATCATTTCAGATACTGCATTTAACTTCATTGTACATGAGCCTAAAGCTATCATTGATCTATTTAAAGCAATGTCGGCATCTTCTAATTTTTTTAAATATCTAAGCATTTCAGTTTCTGAATGATAACTATTAAAAACTGGATGATCTAAATAAGTCGAACTTCTTAATAAATTTTTTGGAATATTAGATAAGCTCTCATTCATTGACTCTTTAATTGTTTCTGAACAATTAAAAATTTTAAGCAATTGATTTGCTCTATATAAATTTTTTCTTTCATCAAAAGAAACTGCTAGCATCTCTGAACTTACTCTTCTGATGTTAACACCTTCGTCTAAAGCATTTTTATAAATCTTATCAGTCTTATCTAAAGTTTTTACAGTTACAGTGTCAAAAAAATGATCTGAATAAAGCTCATATCCTGATTGTTTCAACTTATCTGCAAAATTTTTTGTTAATTGAGAAACACTCTCTGAAATTTTTTTAATTCCTTTAGGACCATGATATACAGCATAAGCTGCAGATACTATTGCTAACAAAGCTTGAGCAGTACAAATATTACTTGTCGCCTTATCTCTTCTTATGTGTTGCTCTCTAGTTTGAAGTGCTAATCTGTATGCTTTTTTTCCATGCCTATCCACAGAAACTCCAACTATTCTACCAGGCATAGATCTTTTGTATTCATCTTTTGTAGCAAAAAATGCTGCATGCGGGCCACCATAGCCCATTGGAATACCAAACCTTTGTGAACTTCCAACAGCAATATCTGCTCCTAACTCTGCAGGTGTTTTTAGTTTAGCTAGAGCCAGCAAGTCACAAACTAATACTGCCTTACCATTATTTTTATGTATTTTGCTTATAGCTTCACTAGGATCTTTAATATCTCCTAATGTGCCAGGGTAACTAATTATACCACAGATAATCTCATCATTAATATCAGTTTCTTCATCACCAACAATTACCTCTACTCCCAAAGGTTCTGCTCTAGTTTTAATGACTTCAATAGTTTGCGGGTGACAATTTTTAGATACAAAAACTTTATTTGAATCTGTTTTAGAAATTCTATAACTTAAACCCATAGCTTCAGCCGCAGCCGTTCCTTCGTCTAAAAGTGAAGCATTAGCAATATCCATGCCTGTAAAATCAATAATCATCTGTTGAAAATTCATTAACATCTCAAGTCTACCTTGAGCAACTTCAGGCTGATATGGTGTATAAGAAGTATACCATCCTGGATTTTCTAGTATATTTCTTAATATAACATAAGGTGTATAGGTTCCATAATAACCCATGCCTATAAAGCTCGAATAAACTTTATTTTTTTTTGAAATATTCTTTAATTTTCTAAGTGCTTTATATTCAGAATTTGGATCTCCTATGCCTAAATCATCTTTCAATAAAATGTTTTCTGGTACAGTATCTTTTATCAGCTCATCTAGATTTTTATGCCCTAACTCTTTGAGCATAATATTTTGTTCTTCGACGGAAGGACCTATATGTCTTTGAATAAAATCTTTTTGAGCATTTTTTAACATTTAACTACCACTCTCCTTTGCAAATTTATCGTATTCTTCTTTATTCATTAAACTATTCAGTTCATTTTTATCTTTAATTTTCAATTTAAAAAACCAAGCATCATTCTCAGGGTCTGAATTAATTTTACCAGGATCGTCAACAATTGATTGATTATTTTCCATTACTTCGCCAGATATAGGTGTAAAAACATCACTTGCTGCTTTAGTTGACTCAACTACCCCAGCATTTCCATCTTTTTCAACTGAAGAACCTACGTCAGGCAATTCTACAAACACAATATCTCCCAACATTTCAGTTGCATGTTGAGTGATACCTATTATGCCTACATCGCCCTCTATTTTAATCCACTCATGTTCTTTAGAATATTTAACTTCGCTCATTTTGTTGCTCCTTTCACATAACTTTTTTTATAAAATGGTAATCCACAAATATTTGCAGGATGTTTTTTTCCTCTTACTTCGAGAAAAACTTTTGTATCATTTTTTGAAAATTCTTTTTCAACATAGCCCATAGCAACTGGTCCGCTCACACTAGGTCCAAATGTACCACTTGTTACTTCACCTATAATTAGTTCATCTTCATTAAAAATTTTAGTTTTTTCTCTAGCAATCAATCTTCCTTCTGGCTTGATGCCAACTCGAATTTGTTTGATACCATCATTAATTTGGTTCATAATTATATTAGAACCTATAAACCCACCTTTTGCCATTCTATCTTTAGAAATTGCCCATTTAAGATTAGCCTCAATTGGGGTTTTATCTACTCCCAGCTCATGACCATATAAACACAACCCTGCCTCTAATCTCAAAGTATCTCTTGCTCCAAGTCCAATGAGTTGAGCTCCATTTTCAATTAATTTTTTTGTAAATTTTTCAGCTAAATCATTAGGTACTGAAATCTCAAAACCATCTTCACCAGTATAACCTGATCTGGTTGCAAATAACTTTTGGTCTTCATAAACAAACCAGTTTCCAGTCATAAAACTTAGTTCACTTACACCATTGATTATTGTATCTAAAATCTCCTCTGATTTAGGCCCTTGAACAGCTATTAAAGATCTGTTTTCCTCTAAATTCATCTTATATTTATCATTAAGAATTTCAGATATGATTTTAAAATCATTATCTTTGCAGGCTGCATTTAATATTACTAAATAACCTCCTTCTATTTTTGTGATAATCAAATCATCATGAATTCCAGCAGTTTCATTCATTAAAAAACTATACTTTGATGTGTTTATTTTCAAATTTTTTAAATTTAGAGGAAAAATTTTTTCTAAATCTTCAGTCAAATTATCATCACCATAAATAAATAGTTGCCCCATATGCGAAACATCAAAAATTCCAGAATGTGATCTTGTGTATTTATGTTCTTCAACAATACCTTTGCTGTATTGTATTGGCATTTCATACCCCGCAAATTGTACAAATTTAGCTTTGTTATCTTGATGAAGTTTGTTTAATGATGTTTTTTTTATTTTCATACTAACTCTTTGTACCCATCTGTATATTTGCCTGAGAGTTTTGCTCCTTCGGCGAGAATCTAATCTCTTTCCAGAGTTAATATGTTACGGTCCTTTTTACCTGAGAGTTTCCTGGGTGGTTGCTCCTTCGGCGCTACGACAATTTGTAGTCTCTCCCGTAAGTGAATATTCTTACATAGGACTATAAATGTCAATGAAAAATACTTTTTTTATTCTTAATTAACAGTGAATAAAACTGTAATAGAACTGCAAATAAGATAATTGCACCACCAATCAATCCAAACATTGAAGGTGTTTCGCTTACAAATAGAAAAGCCCAAACAGGACCTAAAATCGACTCTGATAACATAATTATACCAACCATAGCAGAAGGAGTTGTTCTTGCTCCAATAGTTATAAAAATAAAACCAAAACCAACTTGAAAAAAACCAGCTAAAAACCCTAAAAAAATATCATTAGGAGAAATCATCAATTTAGTTGAAAGTAAAAACCCTATCACACATGAGCTAACTCCAGCTACAAACTGAGCAGGTACCATGTCAACAGTCGGATATTTTCTTACTATAATTATTAAAATAGCAAATGTTATGGGCATTGTAAAAGCTGCTAGATTTCCAGTTAGTTCACCTGGTGATAATGAATTTCCAACCATTAATAAAACACCAGTAATAGCTAAAATGATTGAAGCTAAAGTTATAGCAGTTATTTTTTCCTTTAAAAAAAAATATCCAAATACTGCAAGGAACAATATTTGAAGTGAAATGATAAAATTAGTATTAGCAACTGTAGTATTGTACATCGCAAACACATATCCACAAAAACCAAAAGATAATATTATTCCACCAAAAAATCCTGGTAAACCTGAGACATAAAATGATCTGAGGGTTTTTCTTTTATAGCTGATAGTCAAAAAAGCTAAAATAGTAAGAGAAAAGAATAGAGATCTCCAAAATAAAATTTGCCATAAAGTTGCTCCCTCAAAAGATTTAACAATTAATCCTCCAAAACTTAAACTTAAAGCACCAAAAAAAATTAGTAATGGTCCTGGTAATTTTGTAATTATATTCATTAAATTTGTAAGATTAAGTTATTTGTTTCCATTTCATACAACTTAAATAAAGTTTCTGCATCAGATAATTTAATCTCTTTAAATCTAATTTTTGAACCAGATGGTATTTGAACTAGCTTGTCATAATCAACAGTAGCTACAACTCCTATTTTTGGATATCCTCCTATTGTGCCATGATCTGATAACATGATAATTGGATTGCCATCAGCAGGGACTTGGATTACTCCTTTGATTAATCCTTCAGATCTAATATTTGTATTAACTATATTTTTAATTTTTGACCCCTCTAACCTCATACCCATTCTGTCAGACAATTTCGAAACTATGAATCCTTTTTCAAAAAATATTTTTTTACTTTCCTCTGAGAAAAAATTGAAATTTGTTCCCTTTATAACCCTTATGTTTTCTATTCTTGAATTAAGATAATTTAGTTTTTTCTTATTTTGATTTAGATTTATTTTAGAAATATTTATTGTTTGACTATTAGCTAGCTTATTACCTTCGTTAGAGCCTATTTTAGCTTTTGTATTTGTAGAACAGCTACCCCACTGAAATTTTACATCCAGCTTTCCGCTTATAGACATATATCCATAAACAGATTTATTAGTTGATAAAATATCGATCTCATCACCATTTTCTAATTGATAACTCTCATAACAATTTCCATTAATTAGATTATCTTTTTTTTTTAATTTAAAAATTACATCTCCCGTAATAGCAATATTAATTTTATCACCATTGAATTTTAGTAAAGGACCTTGGTATGCAAACTCTATAACAGGTAAATTTAATTTATTACCAACTAGTTTGTTTGCTAACAAAAAGTTTCTATTGTCCATAGCACCACTAAAAGGAATCCCTATATGAAATAAATTATTTCTTCCTTCGTCCTGAAAAGTTGTATTAATTCCAGCTCTTAATATTTCAAAATAATTACTATTCATTGTAATTCTTATAATCGTCTATCGTAATTTGTTTAAATGTAACTATATCTCCAGGTTTAACTAGATTTGGATCCTTTTCTTTTGAACTATCAAATATATCTAAAGGTGTGTTGCCAATGATATTCCAACCACCTGGACTTTCAAAAGTATAAATATTCGCAAATTGCTCTGTTAAACCTATGGATCCTTTTGGGACTTTCACTCTAGGAGTTTCTAATCTTTGTGTTCTTAAAATATGATCTAAATCACCTAAGAATGGCATACCAGCGATAAAACCAGTCATATAGCAAAAATAATCTTTATTAAAAAAATTTTCTAAAATTTTTTCTCTATCTAAATTTAATTTTTTTTCTAATCTATGAATATCCAATGAATGTAAAGCATCACAACAAACGGGTATTTCCAATTTTTTAGAAGTTGATTTTTGTATCTCATTAATTTCTAAATTTTCAATTTTACCTTTAATTTCTTTATAATTAGTTACCCTTAAATCATAAGATACTATTAATTTATTATAAGAAGGTGTTAAATTTGTTACTCCTGGAATGTTTTTTTCTTGAATGGTTTTAAAAAATTTTATTACCTCAGAATTAATATCTTGATTAACTTCATCACCAAAATCATAATATATAGCTGCGTCACCAAGATTTGATATATTTTTTATCATGCCATGTTATACTTTAACAATTAAGACTATGGAAATTAATATAAATTGTGATTTAGGTGAAAAATCTAAACATCATTCTAACAAGCATGATCCAGATTTACTTAAAATAGTCAATTCAGCTAATATTGCATGTGGATACCATGCTGGTGATGAAGATACGATGAGTCAAGTGATAAAAATTTCCAAAAATAACGGGGTTAGCATTGGTGCTCATCCATCTTTTAATGATCCTAAAAATTTTGGAAGAGAAAAAATAAATTTATCTTCTTCTGAGATAAAAAAACTTATTATTGATCAATATAATATTCTTCAGAAAATAGCTGGGATTTATAAAGAAAATGTATCTCATATTAAACCTCATGGAGCCTTAAATAATATGGCTTGTGAAGATATCGAGTTAGCTACAACGATAGCAAAAACTATTAAAAGTATAAGTAAAGATATAATTTATTTAGTTCCAACTGGTTCAAAAATGGAAGAAGCAGCAAAAAAGCTAGATATGAAAATTGCTTGTGAAATATTTGCTGACCGAAACTATGAAGATAACGGTAATCTTGTATCAAGAAAAAAACCAAATGCCTTGATTATTGATCCTCTGGAAGCAATAAAGCACGTGCTAAGTATGGTTCAAAATCAGGCTATTAATTGTCACAGTGGAAAACAAATACCTTGTGAAATAGACTCGGTATGCATACATGGTGATAACGATAGTTCTTTGGCAACTGCGCGTTTAATAAAAAGTAACTTACAAAACAATGGACTTAAATTAGTTGCTTTAAATAAAATGGAGAAATTTAGAAATGATTAAAAAAAATTTTATAATATTAATCTTATACTTGTTTTTAATGACAAATAGTTTTTCAGCGGGTTCTAGTTCATCTGGTGGAAACGAGGGATCAATGAAATCTAATTATGAAAAAGCTGTTTCATATGTAAAGATTGGAAAAAAATTTGAGAAAAAAGGTAAAACTGAGAAAGCTAATAAGAAATATAAAAAAGCATTAAAACTTTTAATAAAATCAAATACGAAAACACCAAATCAGGCTGACACTCTTAACTATCTTGGTTTTACAAAAAGAAAACTAGGCGACTTTGTGGGTGGTGAAAAGTTTTATCTTCAAGGACTTGCTATAGAACCAGAGCATATTGGTATTAATGAATATTTAGGTGAATTATACGTTGCTACTAATAGAGTTAATCTTGCAAAAGAAAGATTAAAAGTATTAGAAAATTGTAACTGTGAAGAGTATGATGATTTAAAACAAATAATTGCAGGAACAAAAGAATCTAAATATTAAAAATATTGATTGAAGAAGCCATAATATTACTACAAATTATCTTTATAGATATAATCTTAGCTGCAGATAATGCTATAATTATTGGTTTAATAGCAGCAAACTTTGTTCCAAAAAATAGAAAACAAATAATTCTCTGGGGTGTTATAGGGGCATTAGTATTTAAAGTTATTTTTGCATTGTTTGCTACTTACCTTTTTGAATTCTATTTTATTAAAATTTTAGGTGGTTTACTTTTAATTTGGATAGTAAACGATTTAAGAAAAGACTTAGTTGAAATGAAAAATAAAATTAAAACTCCTGTTAAAAAATCTACTGAACCATCTTATATACAAAGTGTTTACAAGGTATTATTTGCAGATATTACAATTAGTTTTGACAATGTTATTGGAGTAGTCGGAGCTTCTAAAGGTTACTTTGGTTTTATGATTTTTGGACTTATTTTGTCAGTTGTTCTTACTGGTGCCTTAGCAACATATCTTGCTAACTATATTCAAAAACACTTGTGGATAGCTTATATTGGCTTAAGTTTTATTTTACTTGTAGCATTACAATTAATTATTGGTGGTTTAAATGATTATGGTGTATTATCAATTAACGAAACTTTTAAGCAATATTTTTAATTCTTATTGATTTGCCCTTTAAACATCTAATAATTTTGCTATTTATTGCAATAGCACATGGTAGTGCTTTTCCTTTTACTAAATTAGTTTTAAATGATTATGTGCCACCAATTCTAATGGCATCACTTAGGATGGGGTTAGTCCTATTAATATTAATTCCTTTTTGGAGGTTTAAAATACCAGAAAGGAAATATATGTCATCATTAATTGCTTTTTCAATCTCTATGGGTGTTATGGTTTATGTATTTATGACACTCGCCTTATATTATTCCTCTATTATTTCACCAGTAATTGTAGGGTCTCAGTTAGCGATTCCATTTGGAATCCTTGCCAGTGCATTTATATTAAATGAAAATATAAGTCCCAAAAAATGGTTTTTGATATTTTCTGCTTTTTTTGGGGTTATAATTATATTTTTTGACTCAAAGTTAATTGATAATTTCTTGGGATTATTTTTTGCAAGCCTAATGGCATTAGCTTTTGCTTTTGCACAAGTTTTTTCCAGACAATTAAGAAATTTAGACATTAGTTTAACTAATGCATTTACTGGTTTATTTGGTTTTGTAATTTTATTAATTTTATCTTATTTTATCGAAGGTGATACCATTTCAACTATTAAATCTATAAGTTACAATTCTTGGTTGCTAATTTCTTACCAAGCAATAGTGGTTTCTTTGGGTGCTCATTTATTAATGTTTTATTTATATAAATTTTATACCATAGGACAAATTTTCCCTTCATATTCTTTGTTTCCAATATTTGGGGTAGCTCTGAGTTATTTAATATTTGGAGAGATACCAACCATTTTATTCATATTAGGTGGAATAATTGTTATAAGCTCTGTCTTTTTGCTTCATAAAATAAGATAATTTACTCATTGAAAAATACAATTAATCATAATTTAATTGGATTTTTATAAATTGTTAACAATAAAAAGGAAAATAATGAAAAAAATATTTATTGCTGCATTCATATTCGTTTCTACATTTACGACGAATATATTCGCAGAAGTTAAAATGGGGATCATCTTAGGATTTACAGGTCCTATAGAATCTCTAACGCCAGCTATGGCTGCATCCGCAGAGCTTGCATTTAAGGAAGCCTCTGATTCTGGTTCGCTATTAGGTGGAGAAACTATTACAATAGTAAGAGCGGACTCAACTTGTGTTGACTCAGCGGCAGCAACTGCAGCAGCTGAAGGTGTAATATCACAAGGTGTGGCAGCAATCATGGGTGCTGACTGTTCTGGTGTTACTGGTGCTATTGCATCAAATGTTGCTGTACCAAATGGTGTGGTAATGATTTCACCATCTGCAACATCTCCAGGATTAACTACTTTGGATGACAAAGGTTATTTCTTTAGAACAGCTCCATCAGATGCTAGAGGTGGTCAAATTCTAGCTGATATTACAAAAGATAGAAAAGTAAAAAGTGTTGCAATTACATATACAAATAATGACTATGGTAAAGGTTTGGCAGATGTTTATGAAGCAGCTGTAAAGGCACATGGCATTAAAGTAACAACTGTAACTGCACATGAAGATGGTAAAGCAGATTACTCATCTGAAGTGGCGACTCTTGCATCAGCAGGTGGTGATGCTGTTGCTGTTATTGGATATCTTGACCAAGGTGGTAAAGGAATTATTCAAGCTTCTTTAGACTCTGGAGCTTTTGATAAATTTATTTTATCTGATGGTATGATTGGTCAATCTTTAATTGATGCATTTGGAAGAGATTTAAAAAAATCTTTTGGTTCAATGCCCGGATCAACTGGAAAAGGTGCTGGTGTATTTGCTAATGTAGCAAAAGCTGCTGGTATTGATTCTTCAGGTCCTTACACTAGCGAATCTTATGATGCTGCTGCTTTAATTGTTTTAGCGATGCAAGCAGGCGGATCAGCTGATAGAGCATCAATTGCAAAAAATGTGATGGACGTTGCTAACAATCCTGGAACAAAAATTTATCCAGGTGAACTTAAAAAAGGTTTAGATTTATTAGCTCAAGGTAAAAAAGTTGATTACGAAGGTGCAACTGGAGTTACTTTTACTAGCGTCGGTGAAGCTGAAGGTTCTTTCTTAGAACAAGAAGTTAAAGGCGGAAAATTCAAAACTAAAAAACAAAGATAGTTAATATCTAATTTAAAAACCCCAGTAATAAAAATTACTGGGGTTTTTTTAAAACTTAAAAAATATTCTTAAAATACCAATTACTGAGATAGTTATCAAAAAATAAAAAACTACTTTTCTATAAGTTTCTTCTCTACTTTTTACAAAAAATTTGTTACCAATAAAAACGCCTAAAGGTAAAATAAGTATAAGTGGAATAGATCTATACACTGTAGTCATATTAACAATTTCTGCAAAATAACTTAAAGAAAATGCATAAATATCAGTTATAAAAAATAATGCTGCCAAAGATCCTCTTATAAAAATTGGTTGCATGCTCGTAATAAGTAAAAATAAAGCTACAGGCAAACCACCTAAAGTTGATAACCCATTTAATGCACCAGAAATCATACCAGTTAAAATTTTCATAAAATAATTATCAATTTTTTTATTTATATAACCTCTCATTAAAAGAATTGAAAAAAATATTATAATAATACAGATCAATAAATGAGTAAAATTTTGGGAAAAAAATTTTAAAAGATAAAGACCGACTGGTGTACCAATTACAATTCCAATTAAAATTTGTAATACAAATTTCCAATTGATCTTATTCCAAATATAAGGAATCATAAAAACACTGATTGCTACTTCAAGCAGTAGAATTATTGGAACAATTTCTATAGCTGGTAATAAAAATGCTAAACCTGATACAGAGGTAGCCGAAAACCCAAAACCATTAAATCCTCTAATTATTGATGCAACTAATATAATCACACTTACTATAAAAATTTCTAGTAAACTAAATTCAAGATAATTTAAAATGTTCATTCTTTTTTATGTACAACATCTGCTTTAAAAGTAGAAATAACAATGATTGTTAAAAATATTATACAAACTAAATTCATTGTTTTCCAGCTAGTTAAACCAATAAATATTCCAGCTGATAAACTTGCCACTGCTTGAACTGAATATACTATGAGATCATTAAACCCTTGTGCTTTATATTTCTCTTCTTCTCTATACGATAAAACTAATAAACTGGTTCCTGATATAAATAAAAAATTCCAACCAAATCCTAAAAAGATTAATGCTATCAGATAATTTAAAAAATTTTGTTCAAATAAACTTGTTAAAATTGTAATTGAAAATAATATAACACCCGTATACATTATTTTGCTGTGACCAAATTTTTTTATCAAATTTCCAGTTATGAGAGATGGCAAAAACATTGCGGCGATATGAAACTGAATTACAAGTCCTGTTTTAGTTAAACTTATTTTTTCCATTACATGCATACTTATAGGTGTTGCTGTCATTAGAAATGACATCACAGCATAAGCAAATGCAGAAGCAACTAAAGCTTGTAAAAATCTTGGTTGTGAGATTAATTCTAAATAACTACGTGAAATTTTCGTATTAACATGATTTCTTTTATGTCCATCCTTGTAAAATAATAAAAAAATTGTTGAAGTGAGAGTTAAGACTGCAAGCGCAATATAAGATCCTGCATATAAATGTTCAGCTATAATATCTTTTGTTATATTGGCAACATTTGGTCCTATAAAAGCTGAACCTATTCCTGCCAACAATATAATTGATATTGCTTTAGGTGCCATTTCCCTTGAGACTGTTTCAACAGCTGCAAAACGATATTGATGACTGAATGCTACTCCTGCACCAAGTAAAAAGTTTGACAAGTTGAATAAGATAAAACTTTCAATAATTATCGAATATGATGCTAACAACGCTGACAATGAGCTACCAACTGATGCAAATATAAAACCTGCTCTTCTTCCAATTATACTCATAATTTTTGCTGCAAATATTGCAAAAATAGCTATTCCCACAATTGAAAGTGCCATTGGTAAAGTTGCTAATAATTTTATAGGACTAAATTGAGATCCAATAATTCCGCTTAAAAAAACTGTAACTGGCGCAGCAGTGAATGCAAAAATCTGACTTAAAATCAGTAGCCAAAGATTTTTATTCATTAAAAGATATACTTGTCTGCTATATACATAGCCCAAGCTATCGCGGCACCTAATATAATGTACTTCATATTATAATTATTTAATCTCTATTTTTTCTGGAAGTATACCTTTAGGACGGTACCTCATTATTAATAGCAATCCAAGACCCATCGTCAAATATCTAAAGTATGGAACACTCTCAATTAAGTGAACTTTTAAGGCATGTGTATCAGCTATTCCTGCTGTAAATAGATTTATTAAAAACAACGCTATTGGTGCAGCTTCTATCCATAAAAACCATACAGCAAAGCCACCTAATATAGCTCCAAAATTATTACCACTTCCACCAACTATAACCATAACCCAAATTAAAAAGGTATATCTCATAGGCCTATAACTTCCTGGTGTAAATAAACCGTCTTGGGTGACTAACATAGCTCCAGCTATTCCAACAATTGCTGAACCTAAAATAAAAATAAACAAATGTTGTTGAACAACATTTTTACCCATTGCATTAGCAGCTTCCTCATTATCTCTAATAGCTCTCATCATTCTACCCCAAGGAGAGTAAAGTGCTTTTTGTGTCAAAATTAAAAGTACTATAACAACAACTAAAAAAAGTCCTGAATAACAGAGTTTAACAAATACTGATGATCCTTCTATAACAAGCTGATTAAGTGCAGCCTGTCGATCTTCTATATTAGAAATTAAAGCTAATTTTCCTGAATTAAATTTTTCAACCAAATTAATAAACCAGTCAGTTGTCTGAAGATCCACCTCATATGGCGCAGGTCTCTTAAGACCAATTACATTTTTAACACCTCTAGTTAACCAATCTTCATGTTTAATTATTGCAATAACAATTTCAGAGATAAGTAGTGTTGCAATTGCTAAATAGTCAGCTCTTAAACCTAAGGCAACTTTTCCAACTATAAAAGCTAATCCTGCTGCAAAGAATGCTCCAACTATCCATGAGAAGATAATTGGTAATCCAAAACCACCTAGAAATCCTGTTTTAGCAGGGTTAACTGCTTCAATAGCTTCAATCCCTGGCTCAGCAGTTATTCTAATAATTACAATTCCAGTAACAATAATTGCAGCAATTCCATAAGTTCTTAATTTAGATTTTTCAAAATTTTTTAAAATAAATCGGATAGCTAATACCATTACTATAATTAGCCATAAGCACATTAAAATGTCGAAACCTCCTGCACGCCAGGCTTCTTGAACAGGGTCTACAGATATTAAAACTGCTGCCAGTCCACCAAGTGCAGTATATCCCATAATCCCAAAATTAATTAATCCAGCATAACCCCATTGAATATTAGCACCCATTGTCATCACTGCTGAAATTAAACACATATTAAATATTGATAAAGCTATGTTCCATGATTGAAAAATTCCAACTAGAATTATTAAAACCATCATGATGCTGTAAGCAGCAATTACATTTAGATTCTTTCTCATAACACTTTACCTTTAAATATTCCAGATGGTCTATACAGCAATACTATGACTAATATTGAGAACGAGACTGCAAATTTATAATCTGTTGATAAAAGCTGAACTAAGCTTTCAGGTTCCATACTTTCAGGCAATATATATGAAAAGAATTTTTTATAAGCATAAGTTAAAAATATTTCTGAAAAAGCAATTACATATCCACCTAAAAATGCACCAAACGGATTTCCTATTCCCCCTACTATTGCAGCAGCAAATATTGGAAGCATGTTATTAAAGTAAGTAAACGGCTTAAAACTTTTATCTAAACCATATAAAACTCCCCCTATTGTTGCTAAAATTCCAGCTATTATCCAGGTAATCATAACAATTCTTTTTGGATCAATTCCAGAAAGCAATGCCAAATCTTCATTATCAGAATAAGCTTTCATACTTTTTCCAGTTTTCGTTTTATTTAAAAACCAAAATAATAATGAAACTAAAACGATAGTAACAAATATAGTTAATACTTGAGTAGATTTAATAGCCAAGCCTTCGTTAAGACCTGTCATTTCTTTAAATTCTCTAGCTTTAATAATAAATTTTTGTCCATCAAAAAACCTTTGGTCTGCTGGACCAATAATAATTCTTACTATTGCTTGTGTTACAAACATTACACCAATACTTACCATGGCAAGTTGAACTGGAGGACTTTTGTTTACTCTGTAGTAACTAAAAACAAATTTATCAATGAAAAGCATATAGGCAACCATAAACATTATAGCAAATGGAATTGCCACTAGTGCTGTTGGTAAAACTCCCAATGAAAAACCTAGTGATTGCAAATACCATGTAAATAAAATTGTAACCATTGTTCCAAATGACATCATGTCACCAGTTGCAAAGTTAGCAAATCTTAAAATTCCATAAATTAATGTGACAAAAATTGCACCAAGTGCTAATTGAGATCCATAAGATAGTGCAGGGATAAATATATAATTTAATAAAAGTATAATTGAATTCAAAATATCCATATCATCCACCTAAAAAAGAGCTTCTTACTCTTGGATCGTTTAATAATTCTTGACCAGTTCCTGAATAACGATTTTCACCTGTTACTAAAACATAACCTCTATCAGAAATATTAAGTGCTTGTTTTGCATTTTGTTCAACCATTAAAATTGCAACATTAGTTTGTTTCACTTTAATTATATGATCAAATAACTCATCCATAACAATTGGAGAAACTCCTGCGGTTGGCTCGTCTAACATTAAAACTGATGGTTTAATCATTAAAGCCCTTCCTAGAGCTACTTGTTGTCTTTGTCCTCCTGATAATTCACCAACAAGCTGATTTCTTTTTTCCTTTAGTATGGGAAATAAATTATAAATTTCATATATAGTATCAATAATTTCCTCTTTAATAAGAAAAGCACCCATTTCTAAATTTTCTTCAACGGTCATTCCACCAAAAACATTTTTTGTTTGAGGTACAAAAGAAATGCCCTGTTTTACTCTATCTTGAGGGGACAATTTTGAAATATCTTTACCATCAATTTTTACTGATCCAGATTTTAAATTCAATAATCCCAACATTGCTTTCATTGCGGTCGATTTTCCCGCACCATTAGGACCAAGAATTGAAACTATTTCGCCTTTGTTAACGTTCACTGTACAAGAATTTATGATATCTGGTCCATTACCATATCCTCCTGTCATTTCTTTTCCTTCAAAATAAGCCATTAACTTTGGCCCTTTAGCTTTGATCCTCTACCCAAATAACTTTCAATTACTTTTTCGTCTTTTTTGGCGTTTTCAACAGATCCTTCGAATAATACAGAGCCTTCAGCCATAACAATTACTGGATCACATAATCTTCCAATAAAATCCATATCATGCTCAATCATACAAAAAGTATACCCCTTCTCCTTATTAAGTTTTTCAATAGCAGTTCCAAGATCTTTGAGTAAAGTTCGATTTACGCCAGCACCTACCTCGTCAAGTAAGACTAATTTAGCATCTACCATCATTGTTCTTCCAAGTTCTAGTAATTTTTTTTGACCACCTGATAAATTTCCTGCTAATTCATTTGATAAATGTCCTAGATTCAAAAAATCTATAACTTCTTTGGCTTTTTCTTTAACTAAAGCTTCTTCTTTTGCGACTAATTTTGGCTTTAATAATGCAGTCACTAATTTCTCTCCAGATTGATTTCCTGGAACCATCATTAAATTTTCTAATACGGATAAATTTGAAAATTCATGTGCAATTTGAAAAGTCCTTAACAATCCTTTAGAAAATAATTCATGAGAAGGGATATTTGTGATATTTTCTTCATCAAAAGAAACTTTGCCACTTGACGATTTTAGGTTACCAGCAATTAAATTAAATAATGTAGTCTTCCCTGAACCATTTGGACCAATAATTCCTGTTATGGTTCCTTTTTTAACTTTTAAAGAACAATTAGACACAGCTGCTAAACCACCAAAATATTTAGACAAGTTATTTATTTCTAAAATATTTTCAGACATTATCTTTCTTTTTATTTACTAAGTCTTTTATGAATATTATCTAAAGTTTTTTCTAATGATTTGTAAAATTTAGCTTTAGATAATTCTTTAACACCTTGTTCATTTAGACCTTTTGGTGTTTGAGAGTCTTTCACTAAATGTTTTAAATCTTTTTTTGAATTTTCTACAGCGTCTTGCGATAATGCTAGAAATAATGATGTTATGTATTTTTGTGCATTATTTCTTTTTACACCTCTCTTAATCAACCAATCAGTCATTACTCTTAATAGTTCATAAAATGGAGCCATCATTCCAGATGTAGACCAAAAATTTATAGATAATTTTTCATTTTTTATTTCGATTGTAGATCCAATTTTATCAAAGAAATTTTTAATTTTTTTGTTTGGAGGATAAATTGGTACGGGTCCTTTCTTTAATGATATTGGAGGCAAAGGTATTGCACGCACAATTTTAGCTTTTACCTTTATAGATTTCTTTAGTTCTTTTAAAGCTATTGTTGAAATAAAACTAATTATTATTTGGTTTGATTTAAAATTTAATTTTTTAATAATTCTTTTGCCTACAGTGGGTGTTATTGATAAAAATAGCCAACTGCACTGATCTATAATTTGTTGATTGTTTTTAGCAATAGAAACTTTTTTAAATTTTTTTTTTAAATACCTAGCAATTTTTTTATTTCTAGGAGAGATTATTATCTTCTTATATCTGATATTGGAATTACAAATTCCTGTAATTACCGATGATGCTATTTTGCCAGTTCCTATAAAACCTAACTTCATAAATTTTTATTATAAGTAAAAAAAAACCCCCAATGAAGGGGGTTTTTTTAAATAATTTATTTTAAGTTACTTAGAATGATTTACCGATAGAAATTTTACCAGCCATACCTTCTAATTCTTTCAACTCAATTTTATTGTCTGTGTTTGATGCTGTTACAGATGCACTTCCAAGATCCATGTATGAGCCTTCTACTCTAGCAAACATACCGTTATCGAAAGATTTATTGTAACCTACAGCAAATACTTCACCACTCATGTCAGTGTTGTTATAAGTTGATCCTGTTCCTAAAGACTCGTTAGTGATAACATCTACAGTAACATATCCAGCTTTAACATACAGATTATCTGTAACATTAAGGCCTAAATATAAAGTAGTAAGATCTTTAAAATCAACTTGAACTTTTTGAGTATTTCTAGTCGATGCACCATCATTTACACCTTTTTGGTCATCTACGATTGACTCTGAAGTTTCAGATGCTAATGCGTCAGGTACATAATCAATTCCAACTAATAACCTGTCACCTAGTGTTTTTTCTATGAAAACTGATCCATATCCAACGACACCAGTAGCATCATCAGTCGATTTCTCAGTTGCTTCTGTCTCTGTACCAGTCGCATGGAATACTCCAGTTGTTCCTGATATACCAACATTTACTCCGATTGAGTACGCCGGAAGGACAAGAAATAAAGAAAAAATCGTACTTAGTAATATTTTTTTCATTTTTTTTTCCTATAATTATAGTTTTTTATTTAAATAAGAGCATGTTTTAGCAAAATATAGAATAATTTGAAAGATTATTAACTATATTGATAATTTATTATAAAACTGTTGCAAATATACAACTTATAAAGAAAAATACACAATTTAGACCCAAATACTGAATATCATAAGTTGAATACTGGGATAATTTTTATTCTGGAAATTTATTTTTTATTCTCAAAATTTTACTTAAATCGACTGATTCTTTCAAAATAATTTTTATTTGTTCAGATAAGGTTTTTTGAAAGATAGTCCTTAAAAACCGGGAGCTAAAGATGGCTAAGAAGGACTATCTATATCAATATAACAAATATTAAAAAATATGCATTATTTATTTCTTTCAAATATAAAGGATTTATGAAAAAAAAAGGTCACATCCCCATAACTAAGGTTAAAAATCCAGAGCCTCATATTGATGACCCAGATTGGATCATTTGGGCAGCTTGGGCTGATCGTATTACCTTTGAGGAAATAGAGAAAAAGACTGGAAAAACAGAGTCTGAGGTTATCAAAATTATGCGAAGATCTATTAAACCTACATCATTCAGGTTATGGAGAAAAAGAGTTAATCAGAAAAGTATAAAACATAGAAAAAAGTTTGAATATTCAAGAAAAGAAATCTCTAGCAAAATTAAAAAGAATGATTATTTGTAATCCATGAAATCAATAACCATTTATACAGGTCCACTATGTAATTACTGTGAAGCAGCAAAAAGATTATTAACTAGAAATAATGTATCTTACAAAGAAATTAATATTGCAACAGTAGATGGCGCTATGGACGAAATGATCAAGAAAGCAAATGGAAAAAGAACAATACCCCAAATATTTTTTGATGATCAGCACATAGGTGGCTATGATGAAGTTCGTGCTTTAGAAAAAGAAGATAAATTACAAAGTCTTTTAAAATAAAACAAAATAAATAACCAAAAAAATTAAAGCATATTCAAAAAAACTTTTAAAAATTGTTATTTGTTTTTCATTAAATCTTCTATTTATATATTTTTTTAATAAATAAAAGCCAAGATTTACTAATAAAACTCCAACTACAATACCAAATAGTGTCGATTTAATTGTAAAGTTTTTATAACCAAAGTAACAGGCTGCTATTAAAGTAAACCATGAAACTTTTGTAATAAATATTTTAAATATAATGCCAGCTTTTTTACTAAATACTGATTGTGTTTTTATAATTGAGTAAGACAAAATAATACCAATCAAAAAACTTATATATTTGAATATCATTATTAAATTTTATTTTTTTTTAAAAATTAAACAAACACCATTATTGCAATATCTTTTTCCTGTCGGGTTTGGTCCATCATCAAAGATATGGCCGTGATGTCCACCACAATTTTTACAATGATATTCTTTTCTTGCGTAACCTAACAGATGATCTGTTTTTGTTTCAAATACATCTGGCAGTGACTCATAAAATGAGGGCCAACCCGAACCACTTTCATACTTGGTTGATGAGTCAAAAAGTTTTACCCCACAATTAGCACAATGATATGTTCCATCACGTTTTTCATTATTTAATTCACTTGTGCCAGGAGCTTCTGTCCCATCTTCAAACATTACTAATTTTTGTTCAGATGTTAGATTTGGATTTTTTTTATTCATTTTTATTTAATAACGCGAATAGGTTTTTCATTTACACAAGCTTCTAAAGACTCAATCATTTGAGAATAAAAAATATTATAATTTTCTGCAGTAACATATCCTATGTGTGGGGTGAGTAATGCATTTGGCAAGAATCTTAATTTGTTATTTTCTGGCAATGGTTCTTTTTCGAAAACATCAAGTCCAGCACCTGCTATTACATTAGTCGATAAAGCAATTATTAAATCATCTTCATTAATAATTGGTCCTCTTGAAGTGTTAATAATAAATGAAGTTTTTTTCATTTTATCTATTTCTTTCAAAGTAATGCAGTCTTTATATCTTTCTCCACCTTGAACGTGGATAGATAAAAAATCAGCTGTTTTAATTAAATCCTCTTTAGTGCAAGGTAAAACATCTAATTCTTTACAAGTATCTAAATTAAGATTTTCACTCCAAGCCATCACTTGCATTCCAAAAGCTTTTCCTATTTTTGCCACTTCAGAACCAACACGCCCTAAACCAATTAAACCTAAAATTTTTCCTCTAAGTTCAGTACCAACTGTTGTTTGCCAATAGCCTTGATACATGTTGTCAATTTCTTCTTTAAAATTTCTAGCCAGCCCTAACATTAGTGCCCAAGTTAACTCAGATGTTGGGTAGAAATTAATCTCAGTACCACAAACAATTATTTTTCTTTTTTTTGCTGCCTCAAGATCTATTGAATTATTTCTTGAACCGCTTGTAATGATAAACTTAAGTTTAGTTAGATTTTCAATTAAATTTTTTTTTATAGGAGTTCTTTCTCGCATAATCATTAACGCCTCAAAATCAGATAATTGATCTAATGCATCAGCCTCATCTAAAAATGGTTCACTAAAAATTTTAAATTCGTATTTTCCAGATAATTTTTTGAGATCAACAAACTGTTGGGAAACATTTTGATAATCATCTAAGATTGCAACTTTAAGCATTTTTAATTTCCTTATTAGATAAAAATAAACCTAATATAATTAAAACCGATCCAATTAAATGAAAAAAATGGAATTGTTCATTAAAAAATATTATCGCCATTAATGTACTAAAAAAGGGAATTAATGACAAAAAAATTCCAGCCCTATTCGCCCCAATAATTGCTACTGCACCAGCCCAACAATAATATGAACCAATACTGGGAAATAAAGCTAGATAGATAAGAGTGTAACTAAGATTAACATTAAATTCAGCAGTGAGCCCTTGAGATAATTCATATAAAAACTGAGGTAATATAAATATTAAACCAAAAGTACACAAAACATGAACTAAAGTTAAAAGCGGTAAAGAAAAATTTTTTTTTTTTAAAAATGAGGAATATAAACCCCATGTAATTACCCCTCCTATCATTATTAAATCCCCTTTATTAAAATTTAAAGAAAGTAAAATATCTAAATCTAGTTTTGTAATAATTGATAAAATTCCAATAACAGAAATAATTAACCCAAAAATTTGAAATTTATTTGTTTTTTCAATTTTTAGTAAAAAACATAAAAAAATTATCATTGCAGGAATTGCAGTATTAAAAAGTGAAGCATTAATTACCTGCGTATAAGCTAGAGCTAAATAGGTAAAAGAATTAAATAAACCTACGCTTGTAAAAGCTAAAAAAAGTAATAATGGTAAATTATTCAAAATTATATCTTTATTTCTTAATATTTCTTTGTAGGTAAAAGGTAATAAAATAACCCATACTAATAACCATCTAAAAAATACTAATGTCATTGGAGGAATATTTTCTAAATATGCTAACTTTCCTACCATGAAATTTCCTGCCCAAAATAATGTTGCACATACCAACATTATATAAGCTTTGGTATTTTGCATGAATTAGTTAAATCTTGTTGAGCTATAAGGGCTTAAGTTTAAATTTGTATTTTCTTGAGCAATCATACCTGCAATAATTTTACCAGAAATTGGTCCCAAGGTCCAACCTAGGTGGTGATGGCCAAAACAATAAAATATATTCTTATAATTTTTAGAAGGCCCAATCACAGGCAAAAAGTCTGGTAATGTTGGTCTAAATCCAAGCCATTCGTCTTCATGTTCTGGAAGATCTCCAAGCATATATTTTGCATTGTTAATTAAATTTTTTACTCTAGATTTTGAAAGTGGGTTTTTTAATCCACCAAACTCTACTGTTCCAACTACTCTTAAACCTTGTTCCATTGGAGTAATTCCAAATCCTCTGTTTTGAAATATCACAGGTCGAGTTAAAAGATGATCGCAATTTTTAAAATGCACATGATAACCTCTTTCAGTATCTAAGGGTATTTTTTCTCCTAAATTATCAGTAAATTTTTTTGAAAATGCACCACAAGCAATAACCAATTTATCAAAAATATATCTTTGAGTTTCTGTTTTTACTACAGGTTTTTCTTCATCAAAATTAATATCTTGTACATTCATTTTTAAAAATTTTCCTCCTTTTTTTAAAAAACAGTCAAATAACTTTAAAAGAATTTTTTTTGGGTTTCTAGCGTGCCTACCATACTTATAGTAAACACCTCCATGATAAAAAGGTTTTATATTTGGTTCTAAATCGTGAATTTCTTTAGGTGATACCAATTGTTGATCAATACCTAATTCATTTCTAACTTTAATTTCAAGTTTTCTACTTTTTAAACTTTGATCATTCCAAATATATAAAATACCTCTTTTTTCAACCAACCCGTCTAGATCAATATCATCAAATAATTCATCATAAGCAGATAGTGCTAAATCTAAAATTTGATGCATATTTTTTGCAGTGTGCATCATTCTTTTTGTTGTGCAATTTCTTATGAACTGAAGAAACCACGGAATCATTTTGGGCACATAATTCCATTTGAGCGCAAGTGGACCGCTTGAGCTTAAAAGCATTGCTGGTACATCTGACAAAACATCAGGTCTGTTCATCAACATACATGCATAAGGAGAAAAGTGGCCTGCATTTCCATATGATGCGGCAGGACTACCTGGTTCATCTCTATCAAATATGGTTACATCAAATCCTTTTTTTTGAAGGAATAAAGCGTTTGATACACCTTGAATTCCTGCACCTATAATTCCTATCTTAGATAAATTGTTCATGAATAAAGTATACTGCTTTTTTAAATATATTTTTAAGCGACAAATTATGCTTATGCAATTGACTGTTGGTTGTGAATTTTTGCACTCATTACTATTCCAAAACCAATCATGGTTGCTAACATTGAAGAACCTCCATAGGACATAATAGGTAATGGTGAGCCAACAATCGGTAGCATTCCTAAAACCATACTCATATTAATAATTATATATACAAAAATAGATGCACCAAAACTATAGCAAAATAATTTTGCAAAATAACTTCTAGAAATTGATCCTATTTTTATAATTCTGTAAATAATTATTGCATAAATTATAAGGAGAAACACAGACCCTAAAAAACCAAATTCTTCTGAAAAAAGTGTAAAAATAAAGTCAGTATGTTTTTCTGGTAAAAATTCCAAATAACTTTGTGTTCCTTTTAAAAACCCTTTTCCAAAAAATCCTCCCGAGCCAACAGCGATCTTTGATTGAATAATTTGATATCCGGCACCTAATGGGTCTCTATCTGGGTTTAAAAAAGTTAAAACTCTTAATTTTTGATAAGGTTTTAAAAAAGATATTATAAATGGAAGCGACAATACAGATATTAAAAAAGAATAAAAAAAATATTTATGGTTTAGTCCTGCAAACCATAAAACTATTATACCACTAATAGATATTAATAATGAGGTTCCTAAATCAGGCTGAATAACTACTAGGCTCATAGGTAAAAAAATAATTATTAATGATATTATTACTGAATAAAATGAATTTACATTTTCAAGTCGTTTTCTATGAAAAAATTTCGCTAAACATAGAATAATAAATATCTTCATCAATTCGGATGGCTGTATATTAATAAAGTACAAATCAATCCACCTTTGAGAACCTGAGGCTGTAACGCCAAAATTAATAGTCCAAATTAACATCACTATTGCTACAAGATAAGTTAAATAACCAATAGAGAACCAAAATTTTATGTTCAAAAATGAAATTAATAACATTAAAAATAAAAATATTATAAATTTTGAAAAATGACTTTTAGTATGAAAGAGCACTTCACCCCCATCAGTAGAATACATGGTAGCAAGGCTAATAAAACCTAATAATAAAATACATATTAATAAAATAAAGTCCAAATCTATTATCTTTTTAAAAAAATTATTATTAGTTTTAATCTTATTATGTAAATACATCTAAATATCTAAATATCTTTTGCTATTAAAATTTTTTCTAATTTCATGTCGATCAATAATTTTTTTAAAAAGTTTTTTTGCTAAAGGTGCAGCAACAGAACTTCCTGAACCTCCATGTTCAACTAAAATACTAACTGCATATCTTGGGTTCCGATAAGGTCCAAACGCAACATATAACGCATGATCTCTCTCTTCATAAGGTATCTCAAAAGTTTTTAAATCTAATTCACGATCTTGCTTTGTAATTCTTTTAACTTGAGCAGTTCCTGTTTTACCTGCAAATTGATATTTGGGGTCATTTATACGAGACCTATATGAAGTTCCTCTAACTTCGTTAGTTGAACTAAACATCGCTTCTTGAACGAGTTCAATATTTTTTGAATTTTTATATAGAGGTTCAAACTTGTCTTCTTGTACATCTTCATCATTTTTGTTTAAAACAATTTTTGGATAAATTTTATAACCACCGTTTGCAATTTGTGCGGTCATTAAACAAAGTTGAATTGGTGTAGTCTGAATATAACCTTGGCCTATTCCGGTAATAATCGTTTCACCAAGCAACCAATTTTTACCTAAAATATTCTTTTTCCAAGTTGTATTTGGAATCAATCCATCTTTTTCATTTTCAAAAATGTTTCTAAAGACTTTCTTTCCTAATCCGAATTTTTTTGCAGTTTCACTTAATCTATCAACACCAAGTTTTCTAGCTATTTCGTAAAAATAAGTATCGCATGATTGCTTCATTCCTTCTTTTAGGTTTACAAATCCGTGACCTTCTTTTTTCCAACAGTGATACTTTTGTCCATATAATTCTAATGGATTCTTATGTCCTTTACAATTGACCGTAAATTTTGGAGAGATAATACCATTTTCAAGTGCTGATAGTGCTACAATTGGTTTGATTGTTGAGCCTGGAGAATAATTTCCTGATAATGATTTATTTACCAATGGTTTCATCGGGTTATTTCTTATTAGCTGCCAATCATCTTGGCTAATACCAAATACAAAAGCATTAGGATCAAATGATGGTGATGAATGCATAGCAATTATTTGGCCAGTAAATATGTCCATCACACAAATGGATCCAGCTTTATCTTCTAATAACTGATTTGCAAATTTTTGTACTTCGGTATCGATGGTTAATTTAATTGTTTGCCCCTTGTCACCATTTTGAAATGCTAATTGACTAATTCTTCTTCCATATGCATTAACTTCATATCTTTCAATTGAGTTTTCCCCTATTAGACTATTTTCAAAAGATTTCTCTAAACCAATTTTTCCTACTTTTAGTCCCTGAACAAACTTATCTTTAATAGTTTTATTTGTTAAAATATCTTTTTCATTGGCCTGGCTCACATAACCTAAGATATGTGTATAATTGTCTTTATAAGGATAGTTTCTAGAAATAGAGACAATAGGTTTAACGCCATTTAGGTCATACAATTGATTATTAATTTTTGAAAATTTTTCCCAACTTAAATTATCTGCAACAATAAGAGTTTCCCAAGATTTTATTTCTTTTTGTTTTTTTATAATTTTTTGAAACTGCCTATCAGATAATTCTAAGATATCTTTTACCCGGGTAATTACATATCTAAAATTTTCAACTTGTTCTGGAATTATGTGAAGTTGATAAGCTTCATAATTACCAGCAACTGTATTTCCAAAGTAATCTTGAAATTCACCTCTTACAGGAGGAAGTTTCCATTCTCTAATTCTATTTTTATCTGAAAGAGTTAAATATTTTTTATTTTCTTTAACTTGCAAAAAAAATAATCGGCTTATGATACCGCCTAATATAACTACTTTGGCCGCAGCCAAAATAAACATTCTTCTATTAATTGAATTTAATTTTATAACATTGTCACTCTGATTAATCATTAATAGCCTTAAAGTATTTATTAAAAAATAGAGTTATTGGAACATAAAATAAAAAAGTAAATAAATTATTGATTATATAAAACATGATGTCTAAGTCATAAGAAAAGAATAAAAATAATACTATATAGTTGATTGAATTAATTAAACTAATAACAAATAAAAAATAGAACCAATCTTTGATTAAATGAGGTCTAATAGTCATGTTTCTAAGATAAGCGGCAAATATACAAACCAAAACATAAGAAAGTGAATTGATTCCTAAAGGCAAACCAAGAACAGTGTCGTTAATTAAACCAGCAAGAAAAACTAAAAAAAAATCAAATTTATTATAATCTTTAAGTGCAAAATAAAAAATTAATATGAATGGAAAATTAAAAGAGAAATATTCTATATTCAAATAATTAAAGTCAAATTCATTCAAAACGGACAAATATAGTAAAAAGATCGGTAAATATGTATAAAATTTATAAAAGAGACTTCTTTCTTTAAATCTAATCATTTAGTTTCTTACCTTTTTTCATAATACACTCTTTGTATTCAGGCGTACCTAGCTTATATCCTTTTCTGAAAGCTGTTTTTTTGCATTTAGAACTATATATTAAATTTAATCTTAAAAATTTAAGCTCCTCTTGATCAATACTGTTTTGTGAAATTTTTTCTTTTTGAATTTTTATTTTATTTTGTAAATCATAAATTTTATTATTAAGTTCATTTGTTTGAGATTTTAAAAGCTGATTTTCTTTTATAAATTTGCTGTTAGTATCATCTAATATTCTGTTTTCTTCATTGAGTATGTCTAATTTGATCTTTTCTGTACTTGATATCGAAATTTGATTATCTTCATTATTTTTCACGATTGATTGACTTTCATTTATTTTTTTTTGATTAATTTCTACAAACACATATTTTAATTGATCAAAATCACTGAAAAAATTAATTATAAATCTATTTTCGATAATACTGATTTTTCCAATTGGAATACCACTTTTAAAAATCGAACCAGTTCCTGAGGTGTATGCTATACTTTGATCCTTTATATTCTCGACTAAATTATCTTTGATATACTTAATTTCTCCAGAATTTTCTCCATTTCCAATCATAATTGCTTGAATATTACCTGGTGTAATTGAAATTGGAACATTTGAGTTCAAATCTGATAATAATAACACTCTTGAAGATTTATAATTTACTTCAATGACTCGGCCTACTAAGTAATTTTTGTCATAAATATTTGTTCCGATTTCTAATCCTTCTGAACTACCTTTGTTGATAATTACAGTTCTTAAAAAAGGACTCATGTGATCAACGATCACTTTTGCTAATATCTTATTTGAAGAAAGCGTATAGTCTCCAATTAAGTTTTTTAATTCATTATTTTCACTTATTATAATTTTGCTTGATATATTTTTTGATCTTAAGTAATTTAATTCAATATTTTTATCTTTATAATCATCATAAAAATTAGAATAACTTTTTATTCCTAAATATGAATTAACAATAAAATTTTCTGGTATAGAGATAACAAAAGAGGATCTATAGACAATTTCATTTATAAAAATTCTTAATTTTTTTATAGGTGTGAAGTTAATTCCAGATAATACAATTATAAAAATAGATAAAAAAACTAAGGTTAATAAAGAGAATTTTTGTTTAGTACTTTTTCTTAAAAAGGCAGATCGGATTGCTATAATAAAATCGTCTCTGCTTGAAACCATTATTTTTAATACTCAGTAAGCATAGTAGAGAATGTTTCTTCTTGGTCTAATGCTTTGCCTGTGCCAATTGCAACACATGATAATGGATCTTCGGCTATATGTACTGGTAGACCAGTCTCTTTGGAAAATCTTTTATCAATATTTTTTAATAGCGCCCCACCTCCAGTCAATGTTAAGCCCATATCAACCAAATCAGCTGATAATTCTGGTGGCGTTGCTTCTAAAGCATCTTTTATTCCATCAACCATCTCTTTTAAAATATCATTTAAAGCTTCAGCAGTATCTTCCTCTGTAATATTAACTTCTTTAGGTGTTCCTGATCTTAAATCTCTGCCTTTAACTGGATAAGTGTTATCATTAGTTGGTATTGCTGTACCAATTTCTTTCTTAATTTTTTCTGCGGTACTATCACCAATCATTAAATTATATTCTTTTCTCATATAATTAACCAAAGCACTGTCCATAGCATCGCCTGCAACCCTTAAAGATTTTGAATAGACTAAACCACCTAAAGACATAACTGCTATTTCACTAGTTCCTCCACCAATATCAACTACCATTGAACCTGTCGCTTCTGAAATTGGAAGATTAGCTCCAATTGCAGCTGCAATTGGCTCTTCAATTAACTGAACTCTTCTTGCTCCTGCAGCAAGTGCACTATCTTGGATAGCTTTTCTCTCAACTGGAGTAGATCCAGTTGGCACACATATTAAAATTCGAGGATTTGCAAAAGTGCTTCCTTTATGAACTTTTTTTATAAAATGTTTTATCATTTCTTCTGTCACAATAAAATCCGCTATCACGCCGTCTCTTAATGGCCTAATTGCACTTATATTGCCTGGGGTTCTGCCAAGCATAGTTTTTGCTTCATCGCCAACAGCTAAAACTTGTTTTTTTCCCCCTTGATCAACAATTGCAACAACTGATGGTTCGTTAAGAACAACTCCATGACCTTTTAAAACTACCAATGTATTAGCTGTTCCTAAATCGATAGCCATATCTTGGCTCCAAATTTTTTTAACTTTATCAAATATTCCCATTTTATATTCCTCTTACTTTTTGATTTTCTTGCTCAATTGGAGCTGTTTTTTTTCTTTTAATAATCATTTTATTTAATGCGCTTAAATAAGCATTTGCTGATGCTACCAATGTATCAGTATCAGCCGCTTGACCTACTGTTGTTTTGCCATTTTCCTCAATTCGAACACTTACAGTCGCTTGAGCATCAGTTCCCTCTGTTACCGCATGAACTTGATACAGTAAAAGTTTAACTTCATGAGGATATAAAACTTTTATACATTTAAAAATAGCATCTACTGGGCCATCTCCTGTTTCAGAGGTTTCTTTAACTTCACCATAAACATCAAGTTTCATCTCAGCTCTTTGAGGCTCCCCTGTTCCAGCAAAAACTTTTAAAGATTTCAAGCTAATAACATACTTATCCTGAACCATACTTTCATCTACTAATGCTGCAATATCATCATCATAAACATGTTTTTTTTTGTCTGCTAAAATTTTAAATTTTCCAAAAGCAATTTGAATTACATCGTCTGTAACATCTGCATAACCAAGGTCATTTAACTTTTCTTTAAATGCATGTCTTCCAGAATGTTTACCCATTACTAAAGAAGTTTTTTTAACTCCAACGCTTTCTGGAGTCATAATTTCATATGTTTCTCTATTTTTAAGCATTCCATCTTGATGTATGCCTGCTTCATGTGCGAATGCATTTTTTCCAACGATTGCTTTATTAAATTGCACTGGAAATGTTGCATTTGAAACAATTTTTGAAGCTTTACTTAATAATTCAGTTTTTATTCCAGTTGTATAAGGCATTAAATCATTTCTTGTTCTCATAGCCATTACAATTTCTTCTAAAGCAGCATTACCCGCTCTTTCACCCAAACCATTAATTGTACATTCAATTTGTCTTGCTCCTGCTTGAACACCTGCTAAAGAGTTTGCAACTGCTAAACCTAAATCATTATGACAATGAGTAGATAAAATTGCTTTATCAATATTAGGTACTTTATTTTTTAATGTTGAAATAATTTTAGTAAACTCATACGGAATTGTATAACCAACTGTATCTGGAATATTTATTGTTGTTGCACCGTTTTTAATTGCTAATTCTACTGTCTTACACATGAAGTCTATATCAGTTCTTGTTCCATCTTCACATGACCACTCAACATCATCAGTAAGTTTTCTCGCATAAGCAACATGTTTTCCGATTGACTCATAAACATCTTCTGATGACATATTAAGTTTATGCTTCATATGTAAAGGACTTGTAGAAATAAAAGTATGAATTCTAAACCTTGGAGCATGTTTAAGTGCTTCATAAGCTCTATCAATATCTTTTACAGAATGTCTTGAAAGTCCTGCAGGAATTGAATTTTTTAAAATTTTACTAACTTCTGAAACTGCCTCAAAATCGCCTGGCGATGCAATAGGAAAACCTGCTTCAATAATATCAATTCCCATTTCGTCAAATACCCTAGCTATTTGGATTTTCTCTTCCAAACTCATTGATGCTCCTGGCGATTGTTCACCATCTCGCATCGTAGTATCAAATATAATTACTCTATCTTTGTCGCTCATAACCAATAATTTTAGAAAATCTATAATACAATCTATAATAGAGATTGCAAAATAATTGTTAAATTATGGTTATTATTGTTATTCCTTTTAGGTCTTTAGCAAAAATTATTTCTTATCACTATCAATAAGTTTATTTTTACCAATCCAAGGCATCATTTCTCTTAGTTTAGATCCAACTTTTTCAATAGAGTGATCTGCTAAATCTTTTCTTGTTTTTAAAAAGTTTTTTTGACCACCTTCACACTCTTTCATCCAATCTTTAGTAAATTTACCAGACTGAATATCTGCTAATACTTCTTTCATTCTTTTTTTCGTTTCATCTTTTTTAATTATTCTTGGCCCAGAGACATACTCACCATATTCAGCTGTATTTGAAATAGAATAATTCATATTGGCAATTCCACCTTCATAAATTAAATCAACTATTAATTTAACTTCATGTAGACATTCAAAATAAGCCATCTCAGGTTCATAACCTGCTTCAACTAAAGTTTCATATCCATTTTTAATTAATTCAACTAATCCACCACAAAGAACTGTTTGCTCTCCAAATAGATCTGTTTCACATTCATCTTTAAATGTAGTTTCAATAATTCCAGATTTTCCACCACCTATTGCAGAGGCATAAGATAAAGCAAGGTCTCTCGCTTTTCCTGTTCCATCTTGATGAACTGCCATTAAGCATGGTACTCCACCACCTTTTTCATATTCACTTCTAACTAAATGTCCAGGACCTTTTGGTGCAACCATAAATACATCAAGATCTTTTCTGGCGTCAATAAGTTTATAATGAATATTTAATCCATGAGCAAAAGCTAAACTTGTTCCTTCTTTTATTCTTTGTTCGATGTGATTTTTATATATAGTAGCTTGCAACTCATCTGGGGTAAGTATCATTGCAACTTCTGCCCATTCAGCTGCATCAGATAAATTCATTACTTTTAAACCTTTTGATTCGGCCTTTGCTTTGCTTGTGGATCCATCTCTAAGAGCTACAACTACATTTTTAGCTCCACTATCTTTTAAATTAAGAGCATGTGCATGTCCTTGGCTTCCATATCCAAAAATTGCAATTTTTTTACTTTTAATTAAATCTACATCTGCATCCTTTTCATAAAACATTTTCATTTTTTGCTCCTTTAATAATTAGTTTAATATCTCTGCGCCTCTAGTCATTGCGACCGCTCCTGTTCTTGAGACGCTAACAAGACCAAGTGCTTTTAAATTTTTACTCATTGTATCTATTTCTCTTCTTAATGCCGTAATTTGAATTACAATAGATTTGTCAGTTTTATCTAATATAACTGGATTAAATCTTTTACAAGCATTTAAAGCTTTATTAGTTTTTATTTTGCTTCCAACGACTTTTAACAATGCCATTTCTTTAAAAATTACCTTTTTATCTTCTCTTTTAAAATTTGCCACTTTGTGAACTGGTACTAATTTTTTTAATTGTAAAGCAATTTGCTCAATTACTTCAGGAGTTCCAGTGGTTACAATTGTAATTCTCGAAAGATTCTTTTTATGGTCCACTTCTGCTACGGCTAATGACTCAATATTATAACCTCTACCTGAAAATAAACCCACAACCCTAGCAAGTACACCGGCTTCATTATCAACCCAGACAACAAATATATGCGTGTCTAATTTTCCTGTTTTAGTTGGTGTGCTGTAGGCTGATTTTGATTTTGCCATTTTATACTAATGCTTTCCCCTTACCTGTAATTTTATTTTCTTCTTGATCTTTAGGTCCTAATAACATCTGATTGTGAGGTTTTCCTGATGGAATCATTGGAAAACAATTTTCATCTTGGTCAACGTGACAATCAAAAATAACCGGTCTATCAGTATCTATCATTTCTTGAATTTTTTCGTCCAATTCTTTAGGATTTTTTGCTCTAATACCCACACATCCATAAGCTTCAGCTAATTTAACAAAATCAGGTAATGCTTCTGAATAACTTTCTGAATAGTTTTTTTCATGAAGCAATTCCTGCCACTGTCTAACCATACCCATATATTGGTTATTTAAGATAAAAATTTTTATGGGCAGATTGTACTGAACCGCTGTGGAAATTTCTTGCATAGTCATTAAAATTGAAGCTTCTCCAGCAATATCAACTACTAATTTTTTTGGATGTGCAATTTGCACTCCTATAGCAGCTGGTAATCCGTACCCCATAGTTCCTAAGCCGCCTGATGTCATCCATCTATTAGGTTTATTAAATTTGTAATGTTGAGCTGCCCACATTTGATGTTGTCCAACTTCCGTTGTTATATAAGTATCTTGATTTTTTGTTAACTCATATAGTCTTTGAACTGCATATTGTGGTTTAATAATTGTGTCACTATTAATAAAATTTAAAGACTCTTTTGTTCTCCATTTTTGAATTTGTTGCCACCACTTTGAAATTTTTTGTTTATTAGATTTTTCCAAATTAAGTTTTCTATTTTTTAAAGTTTTTGTTATTGACTTAATTACATCGCTGACATCACCAACAATAGATAAGTCGACCTTTACAATTTTATTAATTGATGAAGGATCAATATCAATATGAACTTTTTTTGATTTTGGAGAAAATTCATCAATTTTTCCTGTGATACGATCATCAAATCTAGCTCCAATATTAATTAATAAATCACAATCATGCATTGCATTATTAGCTTCGTAAGTTCCATGCATTCCCAACATTCCTAAAAACTGACTATCATCTCCTGGGTAAGCGCCTAGCCCTTGTAATGTCGATGTTATAGGAAACCCTGTTAAAGAAACAAGTTCTCTTAACAATTCACTAGCTTTTGGTCCTGAATTGATAACTCCTCCCCCAGTATAAAAAACAGGTTTTGAAGCTTTGCTCATTAAGTTGATTAATTGGTCAATGTCTTTTTGATTAAATCTATTTTGTTCTTTTCCATTAAGTTTTTTTTCTTTTTTTGTTTTGGAATACCTTGTTTTTGAAAATTGAACATCTTTTGGAATATCAACAAGAACTGGTCCCGGTCTACCACTTGTTGCAACTTTAAAAGCCTCATGTATTATTCTTGGTAAGTCATTAATATCTTTTACTAACCAATTATGTTTTGTGCATGGCCTTGTTATGCCTGTCGTATCACATTCTTGAAAAGCGTCTGTCCCAATCAGATGTGTTGGAACTTGTCCCGAAATACACACTAAAGGAACAGAGTCCATGTAAGCATCTGTTAATGCAGTCACAACGTTTGTTGCACCTGGTCCAGAAGTTACCAGCACTACCCCTGGTTTTCCTGAAGATCTTGCATATCCCTCAGCTGCATGTCCTGCACCTTGTTCATGTCTAACCAAAATATGTTTAATGGATGAATGATTTTTTAATTCGTCATAAATAGGTAATACTGCACCACCTGGATATCCAAAAATAAATTCAACGCCTTGATCTTCAAGGCACTTAAAAACAATTTCTGCTCCAGAATATAATTTAGACATCTAGGCAATCTAGCTGAAGTTGTACTGATTGGTCAAGTTTAACTGAAAATAATTTAAATTTTTTTTAGAAAGCTATTTAATCTTTTGGGGTTAATTTTTTTCCAGCTTGTCATGTGTCCTCTTGCCCATGTTACTTGTCTTTTAGCGTATTGCCTTGTCTTTATTGATATTTTTTCAATTACCTCGTCTTTAACTATCTTATTTTTAATAAAATCTCTTATTTCTGCAACACCTATTGCTTTGGAAATACTTTTATTTTTTGGGATTTTAAGTTTTAAGAATTTCTTAACCTCCAAAACTGCTCCCTCGGCTAGCATTTGATTTGTTCTTAGATTGATTTTTTCAATTAACTCAGATCTGGGATAATCAATATATAGTTTTAAAAACTCCTTTTTTTTAAATTTAGACTTTGTGTTTTTGCGCCATTCTATAATAGATTTTTTTGTAAATAATTTGACTTCATAAGCTCGTATAGATCTTTGAGTGTCTCTTGAATTTACCTGATTGATTATTGATGGATCAATTCTTAAAAGTTTTTTATAAAATTTTTGTTGTCCAATAGATTTTTGAGTCGACCTTATCCTATTTTTAAAATCAAGAGGTATTGAGGGAATTTCAATCAAACCTTTTGTTAAAGCATTAAAATATAATCCTGTACCTCCGACTAGAATTGGAATTTTTTTTCTTTTCTTAATTTCATTGATTTTCTTGATAGCAATTTTAAGCCAATCACCTGTGGAAAAGTATTTATTAGACTTTTGAAAACCGTACAGATGGTGTTTAATTTTTTTAAAATTATTTTTAAAAGGTCTAGCAGTTAAAATCTTTAAATCTTTATATACCTGCATACTATCTGCATTTATTATTTCTCCTTTAATTTTTTTTGCTAATTCAATTGCAAAATCTGATTTTCCGGATGCAGTAGGACCATAAATTAGAATAATTTTGGATTTAAAATCCATTATCTATTTTAATTTAACACCAATATATCTTCGTTGATTTTCACTGCTATAAATAACTAACAAAATTGTTTTTTGATTAGTATTTAAAACTTTCTTAACAATTTTATTTAAATCATTAGCTGAATTTATTTTTTTCTTTTGTGCTTCCATTATAATACTGTTCACTTTAATTGATCCTAATAATGGGCTATCATTTTCTAATTTAGTAATAACAACTCCGTTGGTTTGATTAGGAAGTTTTCTTTTTTTAATATCCTCATTATTTAATTTTCTAACTGTTATTTTTAAACTTTCTACTTTGCTTTCTACTGGTGATGGTTTTTCTGTAATTTTAAAATCTTCTGAGGTTTCTAATCGCCCTAATATAATTTTTTTTATGATCTCTTTTTTATTTCTCCAAATTTTGACATCAACTTTTTTTCCAACTTCAGTTCTTGCAACAATTATTGGCAGCTCTTTCATTTCTTGAATTTTTTCACCATTAAATTCCAAAATAATATCACCTGCTTTTACTCCAGCCTTATCTGAAGGACTATTTGCAGCAACACTTGCAACTAACGCTCCTCTAGGTTCATCTAATTCTTCAACATCAGCAATTTCTTTTGTTACATCTTGAATTCTAACACCAAGCCATCCTCTTTTAGTTTCTCCAAATTCTAACAATTGATCAATAACAACTTTTGCACTGTTAGATGGTATTGAAAATCCAATTCCAATTGAACCACTCCTTCCAAGAATTGCTGTATTTATTCCAATTACATGCCCATTCATATCAAACAAAGGTCCACCAGAATTACCAGAATTAATCGATGCATCTGTTTGAATATAATCTTCATATCTTGAGAGCCCTATTGATCGATTTCTTGCTGAAATAATTCCTGATGTAACTGTTCCACCCTGACCATAAGGGTTACCAATTGCTATTACCCAATCCCCAACTCTTGCTTTATCAGAGTTTCCAAATTGAACTGGAGTAAATTTTTCTTTAGTTTCTAATTGTAATACTGCAATATCCGATAACGGATCAGCTCCTACTACTTTTGCTTTATATTCTTTACCACCGTTCACTCTAACAATAATATCCTCCGCATCCTGAATTACGTGATTATTTGTGACTACAACTCCTTTGTCACTTATGATAAAGCCCGATCCTAACGCTGAAGACTTTCTTTCTTGGGGGGTGCCAAATTCTTTAAACATATCTTCGAAAGGAGAGCCTGGTGGAAATTCAAAAGGAAATGGATTAGAGTTCGTTACAACTGTCTGGGTAGTTGAAATATCTACCACGGAAGGCATTAATCTTTCGGCTAAATCCGCAAAAGACCCTGGTATCGAATCAGAATTAGATTGAATGGAAAAATTAAAAGTTAAAAGTATTGTTAAGAATATAAATTTAATTTTTTTCATACTAACTCTTAATATAATAAATAATTATAAATCCTATAATTGCAAAAATAAGACCACCTGATCTTAATTGGTTATTATTTACAAGATCTAATTTCCTTAGCATAATTTTCATTTTTGATGGAAATATGGCATACAGCAAGCCTTCAATAAAAAGAAATAGACCAAAAGCTATGATCAATTCTTTCATAATTTTATTATTGATTAGGCTTTATATTTCCAAAAAATTTAAAAAATTCACTATCTGGAGACAGAATTAATGATGTTTCCCCACCAATTAGTGCATTTTCATATGCTTGCATTGCTCTATAAAAAGCAAAGAATTCTGGATCTCTTCCAAAGGCTTCAGCAAAAATTTTATTTCTTTCACCATCTCCCTCACCTTTCATAATTTCAGAATCTTTGTTAGCATTTGCTAAGATAACTGAAACTTCTTTATCTGCAGTTGAGGTAATGGTTACTGCCATTTCTGCACCTCTTGCTCTAAATTCTTTAGCTTCTCTCTCTCTTTCAGTTTGCATTCTTCTATATATCGCTTCACTGTTTGCTTGAGGCAGGTCTGCTCTTTTAATTCTAACATCAACAATTTTGATTCCAAAATTTTCGGCTTCTGTGTTTACACCCTCTTGAATTAAAGCCATCTGCTTTGTTCTATCTTTAGAAAGAAGAGTTTGTAATTCTTGCTGACCTAATACATTTCTAATTCTTGAATTTATAATTGTAGATAATCTTGATCTTGCAACTCTTTCGTTTCCAACTGAAATATAAAATTTTAAAGGATCAACAATTTTAAATCTTGCAAAAGCGTCAACTATAAGTCTCTTTTGATCTGATGCAATTACTTCTTCTGGTGGTGTATCTAGGTTTAATATTCTTTTATCTAAATAAACAACATTTTGAATAAATGGAATTTTAAAATTTAAACCTGGCTCAACAATAATTCTTTTAGGGTCACCAAACTGCAAAACTATTGCTTGATTAACCTCTTTAATAATAAACACTGAAAAGAAAACTAAAGCTCCTAAAGCTGCTATTATCAGTAGTAAAATTCTTTGTGCTTTCATGCTTAATTGCTCACTTTCGATTTTCCTAATTCAGGTAATGGAAGGTAAGGGACTACTCCTGAGCCTGAGTTTTTATCAATAATTACTTTTTCAATATCAGCTAGAACCTTTTCCATAGTTTCTAAATACATTCTGTCTTTAGTAACTTTTTTTGCTTTATCGTATTCATTAAATATAGATACAAACCTGCTTGCCTCACCCTCTGATGCAGCAACAACTCTTTGTTTGTATGCTTCAGCTGCCTGCATAATCTTAGCTGCTTCCCCTCTAGCTCTTGGAATTACATCGTTGGCATATGCTTCAGCCTCATTTTTAGATCTTTCCATATCTGCTCTTGCAGCTTGTACGTCTCTAAAGGCGTCTATAACTTGATCTGGTGGATCAGCTTTTTGTGTTTGAACTTGAGTAATTTGAATACCACTTTGATATTCATCTAAAATTGCTTGTATGATTTCTTGAGTTTCTAATTCAATTTTAGCCCTTCCCTCAGTTAATATTGGTTGAATATCACTTTTGGCGATAACTTCTCTCATTGCTGTTTCTGCTGCAGCTTTAACAGTTCCTTCGGGATCTTGAATTTCAAATAAGAATTTTCCAGCATCTTTTATTACCCAAAACACTGAGAAGTCTATATTCACGATATTTTCATCACCCGTTAACATTAAACTTTCTTGAGGCACATCCGCAACTCCACCACCTGAGGAGAAACCACTATCTCTCTCAGATCTAAAACCAATATCCATTCTATTAACCTTTGTAACTTTTGGAGTTTCAACGGCCTCTACTGGAAATGGTATATGATAGTTAAGACCTGGTTGAGTAGTTTTAACAAATTTTCCAAACCTTAAAACTACACCCTGCTCATCAGGTAAAACTCTATACAAACCGCTTGCAAGCCAAACAAAAAGTAAAATTATTAATATAAGTCCAATCGGTTTACCTCCAGATTTATTTCCTCCAGGTAAAAACTTATTAATCTTATTTTGAATATCTTTTATAATAGCATCTATGTCTGGGGGTGTTGGCCCTTTACCAGAACCATTTCCTCCTCCTGGGGGAGTTCCCCATGGACTGCCACCTTTTTGTTGAAAGTCATCTGACATATGACAAAGTATATAATGTCTTTATGACAAAAAACAAGTAATGATCAAGATATGACAAATAAAAAACCAGAACTAAATGACGCAATGAAAAAAAAGCTAGAGCCTAAGAAATTCACTAAAAATCCAATTTTAGGAACAAAGTTTACCATTGCGGTTTCTAGTGCAAAAGGCGGTGTTGGTAAATCTACATTTGCTACAAATCTTGCTTTAGCTTTAAAACAAATTGGCTGTAAAGTTGGTTTGCTAGATGCTGATATATATGGACCATCAATTCCAAAAATGTTTGATATCAATGAGAAGCCAAAAAGTGATGGTCAAAAATTAGAGCCTATTATCAAATACGATATTCAATGTATGTCGATTGGTTTTTTAGCTGATCAACAGACACCAATGATTTGGCGTGGCCCTATGGTAACAAGTGCAATAAAAACTTTTACTCAGAAAGTTAACTGGAAAGATTTAGATTTTATAATTGTGGATATGCCACCAGGGACAGGTGATACTCAACTTACATTCTCACAAGAAATAAAAATGGATGGTGCAATAATTGTTTCAACACCTCAAGAAGTGGCATTGCTTGATGTAAAAAGAGGTATCAAAATGTTTGACAAACTTGGTGTTAAAATTTTAGGACTAGTTGATAATATGAGTTATTTTGTTGGTGATGATGGAAAAAAATACAAAATATTTGGTGAAGGTGGTGTGAAAAAAACTGCTGAAGAATTCAGTAAAGAGTTTTTAGGTGAAATTCCGATTAATCCTGAAGTAGGAAAATATGGAGACAAAGGAAAACCCATAGTTGAGTCTGATCTCAACCACGAAATATCAAAAATATTTTTAGATTTTGCTAAAAAAATAAAATCTATTTATTTAAATAATTAATCTTTTTTATAATCAAATCATTTATCATTTTTGAACCTGTAAGTGAGGTATGATAACCATCATAAAAATAAAAGTTTTTATTGTCATGAGTTAAACATGTATCGACTCCATCTTTGCAAAACGCTTCATAAGAATAAACTTTATGAACTTTGGGAATATTAATACTATCGAAAAATTCAATCACTTCTTTATTTTGTTTTAAAAAATTTGAATATTTATAATTAAATACTCTAAACTTATTTGTAAATTTGTTTTTTTGTAAATTACTACCTAATTCAGGGATAGGATATAAAAGTATTACATCGTTATTCTCTGATACTTCTTCAATAAAATTAATAAACGCATTCTTTACAATTTGTGGATTATATTTTTTTGATTTTTTATCAACAAAAATATAGTTCCAATGTAAAGCTCTGTCTTCTATTCTTTTTTTATAAAAATATAACGATGTCGCTCCACCTATAATTATTATGTTATTTTCAGATTTACTCAAAATTTTATCAACTCTGTTTCTGATTTCATCATAATTTTTATTAATTTTTTTTGTCTTTATTCTTACCAGATCCAATTCTCTTAAATGAAAATATCCTGCGTTTGTAATATTTAAAAAAGAATAATCAGATTTAGTTCTATTATAAAGATCGTATGAAAGACTTCCTAGTTGTGAGTCACCTAATAAGATTATTTTTTTTTCTTTTGATCCAAAATTACAAAAATCTTCATCTCTTCCAAAACAAACTTTGCCATTTTGTACTAAGTATTTATAAGTATGTAATTTTTGGTAATTTTTAACCTTTATTCTTTTATCAAAACCTTCCATAGCAATTATGGTCATTGCATAAGAAATAATAATCCCAAAAATAATTATTAATGAAGAAAAAAATATTCTGTGAGAAATAGTTTTTCTAGCCGGTTGTTCAATAAAATAATAAGTAAATATTGATAAAATAAATGTTATTAATATTAAGATTAATTTTCCTAAATTATTGTTAAAAAAAACTCCTGTATGGTTAGCAAAAGAAAATATTGGATAATGCCAAAGATATAATGAGTAAGAAATTAAACCAACTTTAACAAACAATTTATAAGATAAAATCTTCAATACAAAATTATCCTTATGTGTAAACCACAAGATAAAGGCAACACCTATTGCTGGTATTAAGGTGTGAAATGAAGGGTGAAATGTTTGGCTATCAAAAGAAAAAAATGAGTAACTAATTAGTATTATGCCTAAAATTGGTAGCACTTGACATAAAATTTTGTTTTGGCCTCTGTGGCCTATCTTAATTTCATAATACGCAATCAACGAACCCAAGATTAACTCCCAAATTCTTGCATGAAGAAAATAAAAATTAGCAGAAATATAATTTTTACTGCCCCAATCAGCTAACAATAAGCTAGCAATAAAACTTATTAATAAAAAATAAATAAGATGTTTCCTAAAAAATTTGAATACAGCTACTAACCCAATTGGAAAAAGAATATAGTATTGTTCTTCAACAGATAAAGACCAGGTATGAAGAAATGGTTTTAATAAACCTTCAGGAGATCCATATTCTAAGCCTGTAAAATGAAAGTAAAAGTTTGATCCAAATCCTAAAGAATATAAAATTGATTTAGAAAAACTTATTAAGTCATCTGGAAAAAGATAAGCCCAAGAGAATGGGATTGATATCAGCATTACAAATAACAAGGCTGGCAATATCCTTCTAGCTCTTTTTATGTAAAAGTTTTTAAATGAAAAACTTTGCTTCTCTATTAATTCTTTTAAAATTATAGAAGTTATTAAGTAACCAGATATTATAAAAAAAATATCTACACCTATAAATCCACCTGCAAAAATTAAATTTCCAAATAAATAAATTTTTGCATGATAAATTATTACAGCTAATACTGCTACAGCTCTTAAAGTATCTACCTCAGGACGATAAATAAGTCTAAGCATTATATTATTTGAACTTTAAACAATATTATTTTTTAAATCAAAAGCAGTCATCAGCTCATTCCATTCCCTTTTTGATAAACCAGAACTATCTACATCAACACTTTCGCCTTTAATAAGTTTTTGAATAATTGCTTTTCCTTTTGCAGAAACTTCAGTGCCACCAACTCTATAATCCATAAATGCATCATAAGTAATTGGAACCCATTTTTTAACAGTGTCCAACATAATATCTGCATACACTCTTATTTCATATTGAGCATGACTATCTGCTCTTAATCTTAAAAAATTCATCAAATTTAATAAATCAGTTTTCCAGTACCACTGCGTATAAGTATTTAATGTTAAATTCATTCTTGCAAGCTCTCTTGCTAAACCTTTCTTATTTTCATCAATAGTGGTTCCATCAAATCTTTCATTCAACATCATTTCGTAGTTATCATAAGTTCTTTCAGCATCATTTTTTAAAAGTTCTAAAACTTCTTTTGCTTGCTCTCCTTCAATAACGTCACCTCTACCCTGTCTGTTACTTGATGATTGTGCTGCTAGATTTTCTGCTGATGGTAAATAAAATTCTTTATCCAAAATAGAATATCTTGCTGAGTATTCATTTACATTTGCCGTTCTGTGTCTAATCCATTGTCGAGCAATAAAAATTGGAAGTTTAATATGGTACTTGATTTCACACATTTCAAATGGTGTACTATGCCAGTGCCTCATTAAATATTTAATCAAACCTGCATCTGTTGAAACTTGTTTGGTACCTTTTCCATATGAAACTCTAGCTGATTGAACAATTGATGTATCATCACCCATATAATCAACTACTCGAACAAATCCATGATCTAAAGCAGGCATTGCTTCATAAAGAATACTTTCAAGTGCTGGAGCAGTAACTCTTTTTGTTTGATTTTTTTGAGACTGCTGGTCTTTAATTTCTTGTGCCTGTTCTGTAGTTAATTTCATTTTTTTATTGAATTTTTTTTTATTGAATCTCTTTCAATTGCTTTTATATTAATAATGTTGGTTTTCCAACTATGACGATAAACGAATTTCGTAATAACCATTGCGGACGTGGGGGCAGTACCCACCACCTCCACCA
>Ga0209425_10000638_pt1 | contig 42196 bp, 42 predicted proteins | sample COG_05_FD_184749 | JGI IMG/M metagenome (GOLD analysis project Ga0209425, IMG submission 184749) | Pelagic Microbial community sample from North Sea - COGITO 998_met_05 (SPAdes) (version 2) | ecosystem: Environmental > Aquatic > Marine > Neritic zone/Coastal water | place: Helgoland, sampling...
CTTCTCTTATTTGACTTGGAGAAAGTATACTTGTATTAAAGTAATTTAGAAGAAATTGATACATATACTCAATATCAGTATCATCGTCAGATCCCCAAACCTCCTCTTCAGATCTTAAACTATAATCAATTCTTATATTTGATTTATCAATTGATTGATCCTCCCATATACTTCTTAAATCAATAGCACCCCAGTCTTCTCTAGTGTAAAAACTTCCAGTTTTAATATCACCTATGTTTCCAATCTTATCCATCTCAGTTATAAGACCAGTCCAATTTGCAATTGATTGTCCAAGCCAAAAACCATATAACTGATTAGAGTATTTTTCCCTTGAAATTTCTATAAAATCATTAGTATTGTTATTACAAGAAGATATAAATAAGAATAATGACCAAAGAATAAATAAATTTTTAAATACACTCATACAACTAGTTTAATTTTCTTAACTATGGGGATTAGTTATTTATTGACCAATAATCCCAATTTCCACTTTCTTCATATAATTGAATAATATTTTCAAGTTTTTTCTTTTTGATAATAATTTTATTATCGGTGGTAATTGAAAGGATCTTACTTTGTATTGAAACTAACATTCTCTTTAACTCAGTCTTTAAAAAATCAACAGAATTATCAAATTCATCATTTCGATAATATTGTTTAATGGTCTCTAAAATTAAATCATGTTTACCCAAGTAAAGAGATTTTTGAGATCCGCTATTTTTAAATATACATATGTAGGTTTTCCATCTTTTATCAAAAACAACAGAAATCGTTGTAAAAGTTTTATTGTAAATCGTTTTTACCTGATTAGAAATCTTTTTTCTCTCACTTATCAACTCTTCATATTCATTTTTAAGTTTAATTTTTTGCTTGGTGATTTTTTTAATTGATTTTTTTAATTGATTTTCTTTAGCCAGAATTTGATCATAATTTAAAATTAAATTTTGATCACTTTTTTTAAGAGATTTAATGTCTTTATTTGTAAAATTTTTCACTATACTAATATACACAAAAAATTAATAGGTATAGTATTTGATTGTACCCCAATATTAAAATTGTACCCCAGCGTATTAAATTCCTCCTAACGAGCTCCTAATTAATTTGATTTTTTCTTAAGACCTTCCCTGCTTTTATTTTCATAAATTCAAAATTATCAACAGCAAATTCTCCATTAATAATTACATATTTTATTCCATCAGGGTATTGGTGCGGTGATTCAAAAGTTGCATTATCAATTATTTTTTCTTCATCAAATATTGTAATGTCCGCCATCATTCCCTCCTTTATTAAACCTCTGTTTTTAAGGCCAAAAGACTTAGCTGGAAGATAAGTCATTTTATAAATTGCTTCACTCATAGATATTACCTTTTTTTCTCTAACATATCTACCTAGAACTCTTGGAAAAGTTCCATAAGCTCTTGGATGAGGGTGACCAACACCAGGCTCAGAGAGTCGTCCATCAGAAGCAATCATTGTATGAGGATATTTCATTATATTTTCTACATCTGATTCATCCATAGCATGAAAAATACAGCTTGCCCCTCCATTTAGTTCCGCCTCTATAACAAGCTCTGCTCCATTTTTAACAGAAGGTTCAATTCCTCTCATTACTGCCCAATCCTTTAAAGTTTTACCTTCTAATTCAGGCTTCCAAGCTACCCTAGAGAATTGAACTCTATTTAAATCATTCCCGCCTCTATCATTTAAAATATTAAACTCAATTTCTTTCTTTATTTTTTCCTTTGTAATCTTATTTGAAACTCTTTTTTTAAATTCTTCTCTGCCTCCTGCCCTTGCCCATGTTGGGATTAGGATGTTAATCCCAGTATGACTAGCATTGTAAGGATATTGATCGGCCATGATTTTTATACCCTTCTGTCTAGCTGAATCAATAAGAGATAGAGTGATTGCACTCTTTCCCCACATTGGTTTTCCAATAACTTTATGATGAGTCAGGACAACATTTATATCAGCATTTTTTGATATTTGTATTGCTTCTTTTACAGCATCAATAATTTTTAAACCTTCATCTCTTAGATGAGATGTATATATTCCCCCCTTATTTGATATCTCTTTTGATATTGCAATTACCTCATCAACCTTAGAAAAATTTCCAGGGAGGTACTTTAACCCTGTTGAAATCCCAAAAGCACCTTCATCCATAGCCTTACTTGCAAGATTCTTCATAATTTCTAATTCATCATTTGTTGGCTCTCTATTATCAAGATTCATTACAACTCTTCTAATTTTATTATGACCTGTTAAAAACCCCACATTCATTCCTACACCAACTTTCTCAATTGTATCTAAGTACTGCTTAAACCCATATTTTAATGGTACTCCTCTTCCATCTGGTCCACCAAAACTAGTTGTAACACCTTGCCTAACATGACTCTCACTATCTGAGAGTTTTATGAAGTTATCCATTGGATCTAAATGAGCATGAGTGTCTATAAATCCAGGAGAGACTATTAGCCCTGAAGCATCAATAACTCGAGTAGATTTTTCTGAATTTATCTTACCAACCTTAATTATTGTATTTCCTGTAATTGCTATATCTACAGTTTTACTTTCTGTACCAGACCCATCAAAAACTTCACCATTTTTAATAACTAAATCATAAGATAATGATTCACAGTTAATTAGAAAAAAACAAGAAAGTAGGAGAAAGGTTTTTTTATACATTTTTAAGTATTTTCTACTAAGAAGGTAAATATTATTTTAATTTTAATCAAGTTTGAATTAAGTCCCCTTAAAAAATAGACTAGTATGAAAGATAAAAGAGAATATGATATAATCGTATGGGGAGCATCTGGTTTTACAGGAAGGCTCGTCGCAGAATATTTATACTTAAACTATAATTCAAAGAATTTAAAATGGGCTATTGCAGGAAGAGATAAGTTAAAACTCATTTCAATAAGAGATACATTTCTTGATAAGAGCATTCCTATAGTTATAGCTGATAGTTTCGATGAAAAAAGTCTTGATGAAATGGCCAAAACAACAAAGGTGGTTTGTAGCACCGTTGGTCCATATGCAAAATATGGATCTTTACTTGTAAAGTCTTGTGTTAATAATAAAACTGACTATTGTGATCTAGCAGGAGAAGCACAATGGATTAGAAAAATAATTGATTTACATCATGAAGAAGCAAAAAATAATCAAGTAAAAATAGTAAACAGCTGTGGTTTTGATTCAATTCCATCTGACTTAGGTGTTTACTTTATTCATAAGAATATTTCCAATAAGAACCTTACTATAAAAATGAGAGTTAGGGGTTTAAAAGGAACATATAGCGGAGGAACCTATGCTAGTATGAAGAATATCATTAAGGATGCTTCTTCTAATAGAGAAGTTCGAAAGAGCTTAACTAATCCATATGGATTAAACCCAGTTGGCGAACAAAGTGGGCTTGACAAAAGAGATTTAGCATCTGTAGTTTATGATACAAAAATTAAAAGCTGGATATCCCCTTTTTTAATGGCTGGAATAAATACTAAAATAGTCAGAAGAAGTAATGCATTGAGTAATTACCAGTATGGAAAAGACTTTAAATATGACGAGGCAGTCATGACAGGAAGAGGCCTTAAAGGAAGACTCAATGGAATAATATTTTCAATCCCTTTAATTTTTCTTGCTGCAAAACCTGGATCATTATTTAATAAAATTTTTAATTTTTTCTCACCTAAACCTGGTGAGGGACCAAATAAAAAAGAAAGAGAGAGTGGATATTTTAATTTAAGATTTTTTGTTTTTCAAGAAAATTCTGATACTTCCATATTCAAAGTTACAGGTGATAGAGATCCTGGGTATGGTTCTACATCTAAAATGCTTGCTGAAAGTGCCATTTGTCTTGCAAAAGATAATTTAGATAATAAATTTGGTGTGTTAACTCCATCTTATGCTATGGGCGACCATATTCTAGATAGACTTATTACAAAAGCTGGATTATCATTTAGCAAGATTAAATAATGATAAAAAATATTAGCCTAAAGAATTTATTATTTATTGGATTTTTAGTTGAAGTAATTATATATGGATTCTCTTATATAATAGCAGAGAATTGGGGGGAAATATTTAGACTATCTGCTAGATATTCAGGGAGGTTGTCTTTAGTAGTATATCTTGTGGCCTTTTATCATTTTACTTTCTCCTTTATCAAAACAAAATCAGAAAAAAAACTTAAGAATAGTATTATAGTATTTTGCTTTCTTCATTATATCCATTTTGTTTATCTAGCCTTAGCTGTATATCTTAATGATATACCTATTATTCCTACTAGGTTAACTGGAGGATTTATAGCGTATTTGATGATTCTTATTTATCCTTTGATCATTAGTAAGATTAGAAAACTTATTTACCATTTAATATATTTTTACTATGTTGGAATTGTAATGGCAGTAACAATTTTAGGAAGGGTTAGAGGTGATTTTGAAGGGGCAGAACCTGAATTTTTTCATTATTTAGGCTTAGCCTCAGTAATTTTAGGATTTATATATTTTACTTCTGTTATAATAAGATCAAAAAAACCTATAATTAAATAACAATCTCTTTACAATTTATTAACGGCTAAGTATCAAAATTATTGTGAATTGGTTTATCTTTGCAAAAAATTTAAAGACCCAAACCATAAACAATGAAAAATTTAATACTTTCTCTAACAATTTTACTAAGTTCTTTAGTAGTTTCTGCAAACGAAACTGATCCAAAAATCTACGGATATTGGCTTAACAATGACAGTGAAATTTTATTAATTCAAACGAATAATACTTTTTCTAGAAGATCTCAATCTGAAGTTCTTGCTCAAGGTGAACTAATAATTGGAGATGATAATATTAGTGTATTGAGAACTGATACAGGAGAAGAATATACATTAGAGTATTTTTTAGGTAAAGAAACTCTAGTAGTTAAAAAACCAAATTCTGATCAGGCTTGGTTATTCACTAAAATAGGCAACTAAAACTTACATAAATTAATTAAGTCTTTTTCATATATTAGAACTAAACTTCTGTATGAAAAAGACTCTACTAATAATTGCTTCCCTTTTTATTTCATTTTCTTTATATAGTCAAAAGAAAAGTATTGATTCTTTGACCAAGAAAATGACTATATCCAAAGGGATCATAAATTCATTTACTGATAACAATAAATTATTTTTTGAAATTCCAAATGGTCTTCTAAATAAAGAGATATTAGTTGTAACTAGACTAGCACAAGTTCCTTCTGGGTATTCTCCATATATAAATGCTGGCTCTAAAACTTCAGAACAAGTAATAAGTTTTTTAAAAAAGAATAACAGGGTGGATATAAGACAAATATCCTTTAACAATATAGCAAATGAAGAAGATCCAATTAATCAGAGTGTTACAGAGAATAACTTTTCACCCATACTAGCAAGCTTTGATATTAAGAACGACGATGAGAATTCATTTTTAATTGATGTTTCTGACTATTTTTTGAAGGATTCTCCAGGGTTTAATATTATAAATCCTAGACTAAAGGATAATTATAAAATTGGCAGTGTTGATAAAAAAAGAAGCAGCATTGACTCAGCAAAAAGTTTCCCAGAAAATATTGAAGTACTTAGCACGCTTACATTTAACACAAGTAAACCCCCTAGAGCTAATAGGACAAAGACCTTCAGCTTCCAAGTTAATCACTCATTTATTTTATTACCAAATGAAAAGATGAAAATTAGAAATTATGATCATCGGGTTGGGTGGTTTACTGTCAATAAAGTAGACTACAGTTCTGACGCATTAAAATCTGACTCCTTCAGGTTGATAAGAAGATGGAGACTTGAACCTAAAAATGAAGAAGCATATTCAAGAGGAGAACTAGTTGAGCCTAAAAAACAAATTATTTATTATTTGGACCCTGCAACTCCAAAAAAATGGAGACCCTATTTCATTAAGGGAATTGAAGACTGGAACTCTGTATTTGAAAAAGCTGGGTTTAAAAATACAATTGTTGCAAAAAATCCACCAAGTAAAGAGGAGGATCCAAATTTTAGTCCTGAGGATATTAGATACTCAACTGTTAGATACGTTGCTTCAGAAACAAGAAATGCTACTGGCCCTAGTGTGTCTGACCCAAGAACAGGCGAAATATTAGAAAGTGATATTATATGGTATCACAACCATTTAAGATCTTATAGAAATAGATATTTACTTGAAACTGGAGCTGCTAATCCATTGGCAAGAACTTTAGAAACTCCTGAAAAAGAAATTGGAGAAATGATGAGAAGAGTTATATCTCATGAAATTGGACATGCACTTGGACTGCCTCACAATATGAAAGCAAGCAGTGCATATCCTGTTGACTCTTTAAGATCTGGAGAGTTCACACAAAAAATGGGTATTGCTACAACTATAATGGATTATGCTAGATATAATTATGTTGCCCAACCAGGTGATGAAAACATAAGGTTTGTGAGACAACTTGGACCATACGATGATTATTCAATTGAATGGGGGTATAGATATTATCCTGGAAAGTCAGTAAAAGAAGAGCAAGAAATTCTATCAAATATTGTAGATCAAAAAAGTCTTGACCCAACTTATATGTTTGGATCATCATATGGTGACCCAAATTCACAAACTGAAAATATTGGAGATGATCCTGTAAAAGCAAGCACCTATGGTTTAAATAATTTAAAAATTGTTTCTGATAATTTAATTAAATGGACATATGAACCTGGTAAAGACTATAGTGATCTTGAAGAATTATACGATGAATTATTAGGAGTTTATAGAAGATATATATTTCATGTAATAGGTATAATTGGAGGTATTAATCAAACTCTTATAAACACTAATCAAGACAACGCTTTTACTTATGTAAATGTCAATAAAGATCAACAGTTAAGGGCGCTAGAATTTCTTGACAAAGAATTATGGGACACCCCCTCTTGGTTACTAAATAAAAATATTATTTCACAAATCAATAACTCTGATGGATTATATAAAATTGAGAGTATGCATGAACGTGCATTAAATTCTTTATTATCAAATCGAAGATTAAACAGAATGTTATCTTCAGAAAACTCACTAAAAGGAGATGGACTGAAATATCATGAACTTATTGATGATTTGTTTGAAACAATACTTCAAAACACTAACCCAACAGGTCAAATAAAAAGAAACCTTCAAATAAGTTTCTCAAAAAAAATTAATGAATTAATTACTGAAGAAGATTTAAAAGATGTAATAAAATCTAAAGCTCTATCAATTAAGAAGAAAATAAATAAAATATCAAATCGAAAATCAAGATCAGCCAATACTGATATTATTAAGGATCATTTTAGTTATATAGTTTTCTTAACAAATGATAAAGATTAAGACATTTTTGATTTAAATAAGTAAAGTGAAGATACTAATGTAATTGGGAACCAATCTTTATTTTCATTACAATAAATAAGGTGCTTAGTTGACTTTGGCTCGTAAAGTTTACTCTGTTTTGAATTTGATATAATTTCTTTTTTTGAAAAGCTATCCTCTATATCTGTAATTATTTTAGTGGAAAAATAATTTAATACTGTAACAGGAATTTTACTATAACCAAGTTCTTTTAATGCAGTATATCGATGGTGACCGTCAATAATTAAATTAGATTCACTACATATTAAGATGGTTGATATTATTAAATCATCATCTTTATACTTAAGATTATTTTTCAATATTTCTTTCTTATTCAAAAGCACTTTTTCATGAGGGATTAGTAAATTGATATCACGCTCCTCAATTCCCAAAATTATATCTTTATCTACTTTTATTGAGTACATAATTTATTCGCTTATAATTGCTTCTGCTTCTATTTCAACCAAATAATCATCACCTACTAAATTGGCTTGAACAAGAGTATTTGCAGGGTTTATATCTTCAAATCTCTTGCCATGTGTTTCAGCTACTTTTTTCCAATCATTGATATTTTTTACAAAAATTCTAGTTCTAACTATATCCTCTAACCTCCCCCCTAATGATGAAATAGATGCCTCAATCTTATCAATTATAAAATCTGTTTGAGCAATAGGATCTTTTATTCCAATTACCTTATTATCATGGGTAGCAGTAGTTCCTGATACAATAATTCTATTACCAAATTTAACTGCTCTAGAATAGCTGGCCATTTTCTCCCAACTAGTATTACTTGATATGTTTTTTCTCATCTGATTAATATTTTTGACATCATATACATTTGGAATTGAATCAAGGTGGTGACTCAAATCGCCAGATGCAGTAAGAAATGGTGGCTTCCTATATTCATCACCACAATCTCCTGGAACTCTGCTTAATAAATTTAAGGATTTAGAAATTAAATTCTTCTCTTCTGAGGAAAGAGTAATATTAGGTATTTTTTTATGATCCTCTATGTGATTGTTTTCTCCAAGTCTTGCACCTATTATAACAGACGCTACATTTGGGTCTTCAAGTATATATCTACTTGAAATATTTGCTATTGATGTATTCTTTTTTTTAGCTATTAAATCTAACTGTTCTAATAGTTTTTGAAATTTATCCCACCCTCCTGTAATATCAATAAACCTCTTGTATTTCATCTGAGACCAATTAAGGTGATTATCAATTTTAGGTTCTTTTTTACCAAGCCATCTGTTTGATAAAAATCCTCCTGCAAGAGTTCCAAAAGCAAATAATTTTATATTAAACTCTTTACATAATTCGGACATTTCAAAACTAGCTCTTCTGTCTAGTAAAGAATAACAGATTTGATTAGAAACAATAGGAATTCCAGATGATATCGCAATCCTTAAATGACTCGTATCAAAATTTGTTACACCAATATTCTTAATAAGACCTTCTTCTTGAAGATCCTTTAGAAAACTTAAAGCATCAATCCAACTTGAATCTTGATAGTGCCATGCATGAAATTGCATCAAATCAATTTGAGTTTGATTCATTCTACTTAAAGCTTTTTTTACAGCTTCTCTTGTTGCTTCTCTTGAAATTTTTACTGGTTCTGGAACCCACTTAGTAAATAGATTAATTTTATCTGATAGTTGATGTTTATTTTTAAAAATTCCCGCAATTATTTCGCTTGACCCATAGTGATCAGCCATGTCAAAAGCTGTAAATCCATTGTCTGCATATGGATTTAGATAAGCTGAAGTATTTTTTGAATTTAAAAGATTTCCATCTTTCTCCATGTCAGCTATTTGCCATAGTCCTATAATAACTCTTGGAATAGTTATTTTATCAGAAAGTTTTACAAATTTATCCATAACTATTCTAATGGCAACTCTTTAAATGTGTCAATGTTTTTTGTTTTTACTCTATTCAATCTTATCATAAAATATAAACTTGCTAAAATCATGACAATTAGATAAATATAAGTTGAATGAAAGTACCATTCATCTACATTTGATGACAGATCCTTAAAAGTATGAATAACTAAAAATATAAAAATTATAAATGACCCTAAATATCCAATTAAGAGCTGAAGAGCTCTATTTTTAACTATGGTAATATTATTATAAAGTATTGGATTTACTCTTTTAATAGTTAGGAGTGTTATGCACATTAACAAAAAATTTATCATCATTGACGTAACCATAATATCAATTCCTAAGAAAAAATCTCCAGCAAAATGAGATCCAAATACACCTATACTAGCGACAATACCTACATATATTATTGCTCTATGAGGAGTATTAAATTTTGGATGAATTTCTGAAATTTTTTCAGGAAAAATATTATCCTTTGACCATGCAAACATAAGTCTTGAAACAGATAAAATCATCGCAGGCAAATCATTTATTAGAGCTATTGTTGCACCAATTATAATTAGTATTCCCCAGAAAGGAGGTAAAACATAACTTAATAACCCTGGTGCAGTAATATCTTTGGTTAAAGCTTCATCTGCAACAAAATTCCATGGAATAATATTATAAACTGAAATAGTAAATAGAATATAATAAAGTGAAACTATGGAAATTGCTAATAGAATTGCTTTTGGAATATTTTTTGTGGGATTTTTAGCTTCATTCCCTGTTTGGGCAATTGCATCAAAACCTATAAAACTTGAAAACATTAAAGTAGATGCTGTAAGAAATATCTTCCAATCAAATGACTTATCCAAAACAGGTTCAATAACTCTACTTTCAATTTTATAGACAGAATCAATAAAATCATTTTGATCAAAAAGTAAACCAGATATAATTACTATACTTCCCAGACTAAACATTATAATTAACATTGGGATTAGTGTATTTCTATATAGTTTTCCTCCAATAATATTTACATAAACAAAAAGCCATATAAAAAGGAGTGATATTATCAACCTTATTGATCCTATTTCTAAAAATTCTGAAATATTATAAAATTCTAAATTGAAAAAAATATCACGAATAAATGGAACAATTATATAAGAAATGACTCCAATAACAATTGATAACCCAAACCACTGAGAAAAACTTGCTATAAATCCAAGATATGGGTTTAATCCTCTGCTTGCATATAAATAGCTTCCTCCTGCTCTAGGCATAGCAGATGATAATATTGCATATGCGAATGCGGCAAAAACAGCAGGAATTGCAGCAAATAAAAATGCTGGTACAACATATGGTCCAATTCCAGGTACATTTTTTTGGATCATGAAGGGAATAACATTTATTGAAGCGCCCATCATAGAACAAATTCCAGTTGCAGTTATTAACATCAACCCCATTTGCCTGATTAATTTATTTTTCTTCACTATGTTTAAGTTTAAATGGTCCTGCAAAATACATATTATTTAGAACTACTTTTTGTACATTTAAAAAATGTCAACCAAATCACATTGGGATAAAATTTATCTAGAAAAAAATCCCCAAGAGGTGTCTTGGACTCAAGAAATACCAGAAACATCAATTGAATTTTTCAACGATTTTAAGTTAAGCAAAACATCTCCAATAATTGATGTTGGTGGAGGAGAAAGTAAGTTTGTTGATTATCTAATTAATGAAGGGTATCAAAATATTTCAGTATTAGATATTTCTAAGAATGCAATTAATAGAGCTAAAGAAAGAGTAGGTGAAAAATCTAAAAATATTAACTGGATTGTTTGTGATATAAATGAATTTAACCCTAAGCAAAAATATGCTTTCTGGCATGACAGAGCTGTCTTTCACTTTTTAACTTCCAAAATTGAAATTAAAAGATATGTTGAAACAGTCAAGTTAAATGCTAAAGCTTTTGTTATAGGAACATTTTCAACCGCAGGTCCAAAGAAATGTAGCGGCCTTGATATCACCCAGTATGATGAAAAATCTTTGACTAAATTATTTAATCAGGATAATATTTTAACAAAAAGAGTTGAATATATTAATCATACAACTCCTTTTGAAACAATTCAAAATTTTATATTTTGCAGTTTCTCATCTAAATAAACCAATTAAAATCTAAACATGGAATACAATAAACTGCCAGGAACAGATATTGAAGTAAGTAAAATATGTCTTGGAACTATGACCTGGGGTAGGCAAAATTCTGAAAATGAAGCCTTTGAGCAAATGGATTATAGCTTAGATAAAGGAGTGAATTTTTTTGATACCGCAGAGCTCTATCCAGTTCCTGCTACTCCTGATAGATATGCTGATACAGAAAAAATTATTGGTAATTGGATTTCATCAAGGAACTCAAGAGATAAAATTATTTTAGCTTCAAAAATTGCAGGTCCTGGAGATTATACTGCCCATATTAGAAAAACAGGTTACAAAGGAAAATCAATTGAAGAAGCAGTTAATGGAAGTCTTAAAAGATTAAAAACTGATTATCTAGATTTATATCAACTACACTGGCCAGATAGAGCAACAAATTATTTTGGGAAAAGAGGGTTTGAATATATCAACGATGGCTGGGAAGATAACTTTAAAGAAAATTTAGAAACTCTAAAAAAAATAGTTGACTCAGGAAAAGTTAGACATGTAGGACTATCCAATGAAAATGCCTGGGGCATAATGAAATACCTAGAATATTCTAAGATGGGGCTACCAAAAATGATTACAATTCAGAATCCTTATTCTCTTTTGAACAGGTTGTTTGAAGTTGGAAGTGCTGAAATTTGTAAAAGAGAGAATGTTGGACTTCTAGCATATTCCCCTCTTGGTTTTGGAGTATTATCAGGTAAATATAGAAATGGTAATATGCCTGATAATAGTAGATTAAAATTATTCTCAAATCTTGCTCGCTTTAGTAATGAAAAGTGTTTTGAAGCAACTGAACTCTATTATAATATTGCTTCTAAACATAACTTAAGTCTAACTGAAATGTCCTTAGCCTTTGTGAATGACAGACCTTTTGTCACAAGTAATATTATTGGCGCAACATCTATGGATCAACTTAAGGAAAACATAAATAGTATAAATATTAAGCTTTCTAAAGAAATTCTTGGAGAAATAAATTTAGTTAGTGAAAAAATTCCAAATCCTGCACCGTAAATTAATCTGCAACTTAATTCAATGAGCTTTGATAACTCTAAAATATCAATCAAGGAGGCTACTAAAATTCTTTATGCTAACTATGATATAGAAGGGTCAGTTATAGAACTTGATGGTGAAATAGATTTTAATTTTAAAGTTAATTCAGTAGACGGAAAAAATTACTTGCTCAAAATATCAAGGTCAGGTTTCAACTCTGAATACATTGACTTTCAAATAAAACTATTAGATCATCTTAATAAAAATTGTGAAATTGAAATAGCAGGTAATGAGTTAACAGTTGATGGGGAAAAATCATGTATTATAAAAGATAATCTAGGAAAAGAAAGAAGTGTAAGATTATTATCATGGATAGAAGGAAGACTTTGGAGTTCTGCTAATCCAATTAATAAATCTTTAAGAAATGATTTAGGGTCTAAAACTGCAATGATTTCTAAATCTCTAACAAATTTCAGTCATTCCTTTTCTAAAAGAAAAATAGAATGGGATATTTCAAATTCATTATGGGTAGAAGATTATATAGAGAAATTTGAAGTTGGTGAGAAAAAAATAATTAAAGAATTTATAAAAGATTTTAAGGCAGGATTGCCCATCTTCAATAAATTAAAAAAGTCAATTATTCATAATGATATTAATGATAATAACATCATAATATCTAATGATTTATTAAATCCCAAGATTGAGTCTATTATCGATTTTGGAGATTCTGTTTTTACTCAAACTATAAATGATTTGGCAATCACTTGTTCATATGGAATAATGAACCTAAATGATCCTCTATCAGCATGTTGTGATATAGTTAATGGGTATAATGCTGTTTCTAAAATAAGTGATGATGAACTAAAAATATTATTCAACTTAGTTTCGATGAGACTTATAATCTCTGTTACAAAATCTTTAATTAACAAAGTTAAAGAGCCTGAAAACAAATATCTTTTAATAAGTGAAAAATCTGCATGGGAAGTTCTAAAAAAGTGGGTTAAAATTGACTCTGAATTTGCATATTATTCTTTTAGAAAAGCTTGCGGCACGAATGCTCATCCCAATCAAAATAAGTTTTATAAATGGGCAAAAAAAAATAAATTTTCAGCTACTGATCTATTTCCTTCTGTTAAAAAAAATAAATTTCACAAAATAGATTTAAGTGTTGGTAGTAAGTGGATTGGGGGAAGGAAAGAAATTGAAGATTTAGATTTTTTTCAATTCAAGATTGAAAAACTTCAGAAAAAATATCCCAGAAAAGTTATAGCTGGAGGTTATCTTGAACCTCGATCAATTTATTCTTCAACCTCTTATGATAAAATTGGAAATTTTGGAAATGAAAGTAGAACTGTTCATTTAGGACTTGATTTTTGGCTTTCACCAGGAACAAAAGTTAATTCAATGTTTGACGGAGAGGTTGTTACTTCAATTAATGATGAGGGAGACAAAGAATATGGAGGACTTCTAATACTAAAACATAAAGTTGAAGATTTTGAATTCTATACTTTATATGGACATAATACTATTAGAAGTGTATTGAAAAACAAAATTGGAGCCAAAATTAAAAAAGGAGATATAATTGCAGAAATTGCAAATTATCCTGAAAATGGAAATTGGGCACCCCATCTACATTTTCAAATAATGCTATCCACTCTTAATTATAAAATTGATTTTCCAGGAGTATGTTATTATAACCAAATTGAAATCTGGAAAGATTTGTGTCCAAATCCTAATCTTCTTTTTAAATCTTTGGCTTTGAATTATACAAATGATAAATCTGATGATGAGCTTATTAAATACAGAAAAAAACATTTAGGAAAAAGTTTAAAGCTCCACTATGAAGAACCTATTAATATTGTTCGAGGTGAGGGGGTTTATTTAATATCTAAAAATGGAAGAAAATATTTAGACACAATTAATAATGTTGCTCATGTCGGACATGAAAATGAATCAGTAGTGATTGAAGGCCAGAATCAAATGTCAATTTTAAATACTAATTCTAGGTATTTACATAAAAGCATAAATGAGTTAGCTGAGGAAATAATTCAGACTTTACCAAAAAAGTTAAACGTTATACATTTTGTCAATTCAGGAAGTGAAGCTAATGAACTAGCTATTAGAATGATGAAGTCTCATACTGGAAGTAATGATATTATTGTATCAGAAAATGGTTATCATGGAAACACTAATATTTGTGTTGATATTTCATCATATAAATTTGATGGTAAGGGTGGTAAGGGTGCCCCTGAAAATACTCATGTTATTCCAATGCCAACTAAATTTAATGGAAAGCATAAAGGAGAGAATGCAAGTAAAGGCTATATAAGTGAAATTGAAAATTCTATTAATAACCTTAAATCTAAAAATAGAGGTCTTGGAGGCTTTATCATTGAGCCTATAATAAGTTGTGGAGGACAAGTAGAATTACCAGATGGATTTTTAAAAACTGCCTATGACTTAATTAGAAAAAATGGAGGAATCTGTATTTCAGACGAAGTGCAGGTTGGTTGTGGAAGATTAGGTGAATCATTTTGGGGTTTTGAACTTCATGATGTTATTCCTGATATTATTACAATTGGTAAACCACTAGGAAATGGTCACCCTATTGGAGCTGTAGTCTGCACAAGTGAAATAGCAGAGAGTTTCGCCAATGGAATGGAGTTTTTTAACACTTTTGGTGGAAATCCTGTTTCATGCTCAATTGCTACTCAGGTTCTTAAAGTTGTAAAGAGTGAGAATCTTCAAAAAAATGCCAAAACCATTGGAGATTATTTTAAAAAAGAACTAAAAAAACTATCTGATAAATATGATATAATTGGTGATGTTAGAGGTCAAGGATTATTTCTTGGTATAGAGTTTGTTGATCATAAAATGAATCCACTATTTAAAGAAACTAAATATATTATTAATCGTCTTAAAAACTTTGGCATATTAGCAAGCTTAGATGGGCCTAATAACAATGTTATAAAAATAAAACCACCATTAATTTTCAGTAAAGATAATTGTGACATGTTTATTTTTTACCTTCATAAAATCTTAGAAGAGGATTTTCTAAATAAATAATAACTACTATGATTAAATTTAAAGTCTTATTTACCTTATTATTATTAAATACTTCAATAGCTATGTCGCAAAAATATGAGACTCAAGAATATAAAATAGTTGATCAGGTCGATAAAGTTGAGATTAGATACTACCCTAGTGCAGCGATGATAAAAGTTTCTGCTGATATGGGGAGAAATAATAATTTTGGAAAATTATTTAGATATATAGCAGGTGGAAATAAAAGTGACGAAAAAATTGCAATGACTACTCCTGTATATATGTCAAATGATAATAGGACTATGGAATTTGTGCTTCCAAGAAAATTTATTTCTAATGATGCTCCTGTTCCAATTGATAGTGATGTTGAGACTTATATATCAGAGCCAAGGTATTTTGCAGCTATTAGGTACTCAGGTTATTCAAATGAAAGAAAAGAAAGAGAATATAAGGAGCAACTAATTAAAACAATTGAGGAAAGTAAACTTAAAATGATAAGCGATCATTATGTTCTTTCTTATGATGGTCCAACAAAATTTTATAATAGAAGGAATGAAATTTTAATTCAAGTCAATTACTCAGATTAATAATTCTTAATTTTTTTATTTAAATTTTTATTTTTTATAAAAATTCTTACCCTAAAATATCAATTTCATAAATATTAAATAATTAGTATTTCTAATTACCAATAAGTGTTTCTTATAAAATAGTTTAGTTTAAAATAATTTTAAACAATTTAAACTATGAAAAATTTTATAATAAATTTCTCATCTTCTTTTAAGTTTACTTTACTAACTATAGTCGCTCTACTTTCACCAAACATTTCATATTCGCAAGACTTTGGAGCTGATTTAGTAAGTTCTTATGTTTGGAGGGGAGCACAATTTGGGTCTGGTGCGCACATTCAACCTTACATGGATCTTGGATCTGGTAACCTAACTGGAGGTGTTTGGGGAAGTTTTCCTACATCAGCTAAAGGTGGTGGAAATGAACTTGACTTATGGGTAAGTTATGATTTTGGACCACTCGCATTAACAGTAACTAACTATACATTTCCTGGTGAGGGAGGGGTGTATGCAGATGGTGAAGGATTATTTAATGGAGATTACACAGAACTTGCTGCATCTACATCTATTATGGGTGTTGACTTGTCTGCGGGATACTTTACTGAAGTTGAAGCATTATATGTTGAGCTTGGATTCTCCACTGGAGCTGTAGATATAGCTTTTGGATATGGTGATGATCAAGCAGATGGATTCTATGCAGGCGGAGGGTCAGGTTTAGTTAATATGTCATTTAGCGGATCAAAGGATATTCAAATATCAGATAACTACGCATTACCTGTTTTTGGATCCTTTATAATTAACCCTGAAGCAGAAACAGCATTTTTAGTTTTTGGAATAAGTTTCTAAATTTAAAACATTATGAAAAAAATAGAAGCAATTATTAGAAAGTCAAAATTTGACGAAGTGGTTAAAGCTCTGCATGATGCAGAAGTATACTTTTTCAGCTACTGGGATGTTACAGGAGTTGGAAATGAGAAAATAGGAAAGGTTTACAGAGGGATTACATATAGCACAAAAGATATTCAAAGAAGGTGTTTATCAATTATTGTATCAGACACATTTGTTGATGCAACAGTTGAAGCAATAATTAAATCTGGAGCAACTGGAAGCATAGGTGATGGTAAAATTTTTGTTTTACCATGCGATGAAGCCTATAGAATTAGAACAGGAGAACAAGGAAATAAATCATTTAATTAAAAAATATGGAACTATTAACAACTAATAATGTTTGGATGATGCTCTGTGCAGCATTAGTATTCTTTATGCATCTTGGATTTTCTTTCTTAGAGATAGGACTAACAAGGCAAAAAAATACAATTAATATTTTATTCAAAAACTTTTTTATAATTACTATGGGTTTAATCACTTATTGTTTAATTGGTTTTAACCTAATGTATCCGGGAGACTTTAATATAATAAATGGATTTCTTGGGTTTTCAGGACCTGGTTTAGATTCAGTTGCAGCAGCAGATTTAGCATATAACGAAGGTTATACATATTGGACAGATTTCTTATTTCAAGGAATGTTTGCAGCTACAGCTGGAACTATTATTTCAGGAGCAGTTGCTGAGAGAATTAAAATTAATTCTTTTATGATTATAGTTTTTATATACATAACTCTAGTATATCCAATTGTTGGTTCATGGCAATGGGGTAGTGGTTTTTTATATAATTTAGGTTTTTATGATTTTGCTGGCTCAACTCTAGTTCATTCTGTTGGAGGCTGGGGAGCATTAATTATAATATATCTATTAGGGGCTAGAAAAGGTAAGTTTGATATTTCTGGAAATCCAGTTGCAATACCTGGATCAAATATCCCACTTTCTGCAGCTGGTGTTCTTATTCTTTGGTTAGGATGGTTTGGGTTTAATGGTGGATCTGTTTTATCTGCTGATCCTTCTAACACATCATTAGTTCTTGTAACTACATGTCTTGCAGCAGCAGCAGGAGGAATTGGAGCAATTTCACTTTCAACTCTACTTTATAAAAATCTAGATATAACTATGTTTATGAATGGTGTGCTGGGAGGACTCGTAGGAATTACAGCGGGTGCAGACCAAATGGGTCCAACCGAGGCAATAATAATTGGATCAGTTGGAGGAATAATTGTAGTTCTTGGTGTTGCTCTTCTTGATAAATGTAAACTGGATGATCCAGTTGGAGCTATTCCAGTTCATTTATTTGCTGGAATATGGGGGACATTATCTGTAGGTATATTTGGAGCATCAGCAGGGTTTAATCAATTTATGATTCAGCTTGCAAGTATAGGAATTGTTGGATTCTTTTGTGTGATTTGCACAACAATAATAGTCTTAACTGTTAAATCATTTGTTGGACTTAGAGTTTCTGAAGAAGAAGAATCTACTGGATTAGATATTACAGAACATGGTACGAAAGCATATTTTTCATCTTAATGAAATAATAGCTTCTATTGTTTTCAACCTTAAAAGGAGGTCATTTGATCTCCTTTTTTTGATTTAAAATTCAATAATAATTTATTTAATTATGATACTTTTATAATAATGAAGAAAATAGTTATTGTTGGAAGTGGTATTAATGGTTTAGTTGCGGCAAATTACTTAGTTAAAGAAGGTTATGATGTTAGTATAATTGAAAAAAAAGATATTACAGGGGGTGCTTGTATAAAAGATTCTATTCAAATTGAGAATAAAAAAATTGATTTTGCATATGGATCAACTGTTCTAGGAATGATGCCAGATTTTATTTTTAAAGAAACAGGATTGATTAATAAAGTGGAAGGGTTTTACCCTAAAACGCCTAAGCTTGTTTATTTTCAAGGTGATCCAAAAACTACTAAAATATTTCAAAACCATGATCAACTAGAGATGGAGCTTAGAGAAAAATGGAATGAAAAAGGAAAAATAAGTGATTTTAGAAATGATGAAAATAAAGTTATAAATTTTATACAAAAACTTTATAAAGAAGCAGTATCTCCATCAATAGATTTAGCAAATAAAATATTAGGTAAAGAGCTAACAAGTTTGTGGATTTCAGGAACAGCAAAAGACCTACTAGATCATTATTTTACTAGTGATAGGACAAAATTATATATGGGAATGACTGTCATTGAAAGCGGTCCTGCTTCAATTTATGATCCTGGAACTGCATTTACAATCCCTTTAATGGACTCTGGTTCAGTATATGATGGTTATTGGGGTTATGTTAAAACTGGTATTTGGAAAATAACCGAATCTCTAACTAAAATTAATTATGATTTAGGAGTCAACATTCATTTAAACTCATCGATAAATGAGGTAGACACTAAAACTAATTCTATTTCTTTTGTAAAAGATAAAAAAGATTATAAAATTAATTATGACCATTTATTATTTGCAACTGACCCGGTAACTCCATCAAAACTTATAAATAATTTTAATCAGAAAAAGGTTAAGCTTGATTTAATTGGAACTAGTGGAAAGGTTACAGCTTTTTTTAAAAATCCTGTCAAATGGAAAGAATCAAATAATTATTCTGATTCATTTAGATTCGTTTTTTCAACAGATACTTTAAAAGATTTTGAAAATGCTAGTCAAAACGCATTAAAAAATTCTGGAGATTATTTTCCTGGATTTATTCAAGTATATCCTGATGGAAGTGCTCAGAGAACTATGGGTAATAAGGAAAATTTTGATAAGTTAATTTTCTTTACTAAGAATCTGAGTTATAATAAAAAAGCTGATGATCTAGAAAATATTAAGGATAAGATTGTTTCAACTGTACTTCCTTATATTGAGAATTCAGATGATCTGGTTTTTAGCAAGTTTCTAACTCCAAAAGATTTAAATGAAACATTTTTATTTCCAAAGGGAAATATTGATCATTCTACTATGACAGGTAATCAGAATTTTGATAAACGAACATTTAGTTCTCAATCTTCAAACTTTTATTCTTACTATGACTATGAGAACGTTTATTATTGTGGGGCAGGAAGTTTTCCATGTGGAAGTGTAGCTGGAACTCCAGGCTATATGTGTTCAAAACAAATAATTAAGGCTAGTTTGCAGTAATAATGCTGTATTATTATCTCTAATAAAAAAAATATTTTTAATACATTTAAATAAATACTTCAAAATGAAGAATTCATATTTACTCTTACTTTTTATTTTAATGTCAGCTTGTACAAATTCAACAAAGGTTGTGTTTTTAGGAGACTCAATAACAGCAGCTGGAGTTTATGATAAAGAGGTTGCTGAACCCTGGGGTGATACTTTTGTTTACCCTAAAGCAACTGGTTTTATTACACTACTAAATAAAAATGTTGGAGACAATATGGAATTAATTGGAAAAGGTGTTAGTGGAGATAAAGTATCCGATCTTCTTACAAGATATAAAGATGATGTAATGAAACTAAATCCTGATATAGTATTTATTTACATTGGGATTAATGATGTATGGCATAAATATGACTTTGGCACTGGGTCAGATATTGATTTTTATGAAAGTGGTTTAAGAAAAATTATTTATGATATAAAAAGTCAGGGTGCTGATATAGTTCTTTGTACACCAACACTTATAGGAGAAAATTCAGGTGAATTTACACTAGTTAATCAGTTCAAAGATGTTGAAACAATGGAAAAAATGAATGGGGATTTAGATGCTTTCTCAGATGTAATAAGAAAATTATCTACCGAGCTTAATACTGATTTACTGGACTTAAGAGAGATATTCATGACTTATGTTTCAGAAAATAACCTTAATAACGAACCAGCAGGTTTATTAACTTATGATGGTGTTCATTTAAATGACCTAGGCAATAAGTTAATTGCAGATGAAATGATGAAATTCTTAGATTAATTTTATTTAACATTTCATTTTAATATCATTTACAACATATAATTTAATTTTGTATTAAATATTATTCATATGTCGTTTATTAAAAATTTGAGTATGTTTCTTTGCATGTTACTATTGATAACATGTTCAAAAGAAAGTGATGTTGCCTCTGATACATATGCTTCAAATGCATCTCAAAATACTTACACACCACCAACAACCACAACTACTTCAACTACAACTACTACAACAGTTACTCAATTTACATTAGCTGTTACAGCGACTGAGGGTGGAAGTGTATCAAGTTCAGGTGGGACATATGATGACGGAACATCTGTAACCATTACTGCTACTGCAAATGAAGGATATAGGTTTACAGGATGGGAAGGCAGTGATTCAACAAGTGAAAGTTTAACAGTTACACTAAATTCAGATCAAACATATCAAGCCCTTTTTGAATTAATACCCGTGTACACTCTATCCGTTACTGCATCAGCAGGAGGAGGAACTGTCTCAACTGAGGGAGGGGATTTTGAAGAAGGAACATCTGTAACAATTACAGCTACTGCAAATGAAGGATATAGTTTTACAGGATGGGAAGGCAGTGATTCAACAAGTGAAAGTTTAACAGTTACACTAAATTCAGATCAAACATATCAAGCCCTTTTTGAATTAATAGCTGAAACATCAACGTCAACTGATACATCAACGTCAACTGATACATCAACGTCAACTGATACATCAACGTCAACTGATACATCAACATCAACTGATACATCAACATCAACTGATACACCTCCTCCCTCAACTGTAGCTTCAACTTACTCAATATCTGTTTCAGCTCAAGGTTCAGCAAACTATATTCTAACTGGTGATGATGCTAATGGTAGTGTCAGCGGAAATGATCCTTCAGTTTCATTGAAAGTTGGTGATACTTTTAACTTCAATGTTAATGCCCAAGGTCATCCATTTTATTTAATTAAAACTTCTGATGGAGGAGTTGGTTCTAGCAATTTAATTGATGGTGTTTCTAATAATGGAGCAGAAAGTGCAACTGTATCGTGGACACCAACCGAAGCTGGAACATATTACTATATATGTGAATACCATTCTTCTATGTTAGGTACAATAACTGTAACTGAATAATTACTATCTAAATTTTATAATCTTAGAATTGGACGGAAGATATAAAGGATGTTTTGGAGTTCCATTAAGATTTTTACCAAAACACATTGGGTTAGGTATCAATTTTTTAAATTCATTTGGCTCTTCAATAGAATTTCCCCAGGCATAAACTACCTCATCAACTTTTGATACTAAATTGGTTAATACATTTAAGTTTTTATTTGTTAAACCAATACTAGTGTCTAATGTCTTTGGATTTGGTGTGATATAGGTAAAAAGATTACCTACAAAAAAACCTCCATAATCAAGTTTTTTTGTGAAACTTAATAATCTCCTTATTGTAGGATCATCAATACTTTCATTGCCAATTGATGGATTTAACATTATATATAATATCTGAGGCTTATTTAAATCCCAATGTCTTGATAATTTATATCTATGTTTTTTATCATTACTAAATCTAGCGTTTCGTAGTATATTATTCTTGATAATTGAGGCCATGTCCAAATTTAAATATACCTAAAAAAGAGATTATTTTCTACAATCTCTTAAAACATCCCTCTCTACTACTCTAAGATATTTTTGTCTTTTTTTATCTGAAACAAATGGCACTGACCAAAACTGTTTTGTGTTTTTCCAATTACCTCCCCATCCAAATACAAATGTAAAAACTCCTAATACTAATCTTAGTTTTACAGAGTTTAGATACATTGTTTTAACAGGTAGAGCTGGGGCTCCATGAGTTAAATAACATCTTATTTTTTTCTTTTTTAAAAAAGATCTGGGATATGCATATGTTTTTGTAATATTTACAAACTCATATGCGAAACCTGGAGTAAAAACTTCGTCGAAGAAAGTTTCCATTTTTGGAGTCAGCCTGAACCACCAAACAGGAGAGATAAAATAAATTCTATCTGACCAGGTTACATGATCTTTATACTTAGTGACTAAGTCTTTTTTGTCTCTATGAAGTTTATCTTCATAAAGATCAACTATCTTAACGTTTTGACTTTGATGTTTACTGAAAGTGTCGATAATAGTTTTGAAGATACCATTGTGGCAAAAAGAATTTTTATCTGGATGCCCAATAATTACTAAATTATTCAATGCTAGAATTTAAAATTAGTTAGCAAAATTAATAAATTTGTTAAGACTTAAGTTATGAAAGATTTAATAATTATTGGAGCGGGACCAATTGGACTAGCTTGTGGTATAGAAGCAAAAAAAAACAACCTGGATTATGAGATAATTGATAAAGGAATGCTTGTTAACTCAATTTTTAATTACCCTGTTAACACAACTTTTTTTTCTACAGCAGATAAGCTTGAAATTGGAGAAATCCCCTTCATTTCTCATAATGTAAAACCTACTAGGACAGAAGCTTTAGAATATTATAGAAGAGTTTGTGACTCGTGGAAACTAAATCTAAGTTTATATAATGAGGTATCTGAAATTTTAAATAAAAATTCTCATTTTGAATTAAAAACTCAAAATGGAATTATGAATTCAAAAAAAATAATAATATGTACTGGTTTTTATGATATCCCATATTTACTTAATATTCCAGGAGAAGAATTAAACAAAGTATTACATTATTATAATGAGTCTCACCCATACTACAAAATGGATGTTGCAATTGTAGGAGCAGGGAATTCAGCTGTGGATGTTGCACTTGACACATATAGAAAAGGTGCGAATAGTGTTACGATGATTATTCGAGAAACACAAATTGGCGAAAATATAAAGTATTGGGTAAGACCTGATATTATTAATAGGATTGAAAGCAATGAGATTAATGTTTTCTATGAATCTGAAATTTTAAAAATAAAGGAGAAGACAATTATTATTAAAACTAAAAAGGAAACAAAAGAAATTAAAAATGACTTTGTATTGGCTATGACTGGTTATCAGCCTAATTATAATATTTTAGAAAATCTTGGAGTAGAGATACTAAGTGATGAGTTTAAAACTCCTGTTTACAACGAGGATACAATGGAGACGAATGTTAAAGGTGTTTTTGTAGCTGGGGTTATTTGTGGTGGACTTAAAACTAATAAATGGTTTATTGAAAACTCAAGAGAACACTCACAAAAAATATTATCTCAAATAATTAAAGTCTAGAATTTTTATATATTTTTCCTTTTTTGATAACAACGTCTACATTTTGAAGTAATGAAATATATTTAAGGACATTACCCTTTACAGCAATGATATCTGCTTGTTTTCCGATCGATATTGTTCCAACAGTTTCTGATACACCCATAAAAAAAGAAGGCCAATAAGTTGCAGATTTTATAGCATCAAGAGGGTCTACATCCATCACATTGACCCATACATCTAGTTCATTCCATGTGCTCTGAGAATGAAACTTCATAGGTATTCCACTATCAGTTCCAATCATCATAACAACTCCTGAATTTCTTAGCTGATTAAATTTTGTTTTTAAAGTAGGTTTTCTAATTGGTGTAAGCTGAAAGTATGGTAATTCCCCTGGTTTTTTAATAGAGTTTTTTATATCAGTAATTATTGTGTCTGGAAGGCCTAAGTGCCATGAGTCATTGTCAAGATGCTCATTACTTTTTATTACATCAGTGTAATTATAGAGGCCTTCAATTGTTGGAGTCCAAAATAACGGACCTAGGTTCATTTGACCAGTTCTCTCATTAATCATTTCCATTACATCATCTGGATATTTAGGGGCTGATGATAATCCTGTATGCTCAAAATTATCAATTCCTACTTTAAGTCCCAATCTAATTTCTTCCGGGCGATGAGAGTGAGCTACGACTTTTAAATTATTCTTATGAGCTTCATCCACAATTGCATTTAACTCTTCGTAAGTCATTTGATCTTGATCAATAAGTTTTATTACATCAACTCCAGCATTTGCAAGAGTTTTTACTTTATTTCTTGCATCTTTTCCTCCATTTACACCCCATCTGAATTCTTCTGTTCCTGGATATGGTTGTTTCTGAATAAAAGGACCACTCATATACATTGTAGGGCCTGGAATTATACCAGAATTAATTCTATCTCTAACATCTATACTCTCTTCCAAGGGCCCTCCTAAATCTCTGGCACTAGTAACTCCTGCCATAAGAAGTTGATTAGCTGACGAAGGCATAATTACATCCTTAAATAATTTTAAATATGTAGCGTCCCAGTAATCATAATCTGAATGTCCATTAATCATTAAGTGAACATGCATATCCCAAAGACCTGGCATCACAGACATACCCTCCGTACTTATTATTTCATAATCCTCTGATATTTTTATATTACCTACAGTTCCAATTTCTATTATGGTTTCACCATCAATAAGAATAACACTATCATGAATTGGGATATTACCATATCCATCAATTAATGTTCCTCCAACTAAAGCCTTCTTTTGTGCAATTGAAAAAAAAGACGAGACTAATGTTATGATTAATAAGTATTTTTTCATTTTTTTAAAGTTAAGAATTAAATGATTTTGATAATAAACTGTGAAAATGATGAACTCCTTTCTCTTTTGTAGGAGAGAATCTTCCAGCTTTATAAAATTTTGATCTTATTCCTTTCTGAACACCTTCGACAACAAATTCATCCTCTCTTTCAACTTTATCAAGAGAAGCTCCAGCGCCTGTTTCTAGTTTAGACTCATCAAAAACATAGGTTAAAAACTGAACTTTTGTTTTTTGAATACTAATTGGTTTAACAACATTTATAGATAATCCCCAAGGGTAAAAGTTTAGCATTATATTTGGAAATAACCAGTAGTAATATGCTGCAACATTTTTTCCAAAATCTACATGTGATTCTGGAATATCAAAGGTCTCTTCACCGTCTTTTGCATAACCTACTTGTAAATTATAATTTTCATAAATTTCCGTATCATAATCACCATAATCTAAAATATTATTTAGATCATTATGTACAAAAGGAATGTGGAACCCCTCAAGATAATTATCACAATATAGTGCCCAGTGAGAATTAACTAGATAATCTTTACTCAAATCCCCTCTATAAGTTAACTTATCAAGAGGGATAAAGCTTACTCTTTCAGTAATTTCACTAAAAACTGTTTTTATTTCATAGCTAGGTTCAAGACCAACAAATAGAAAAGGACCCATATTTCTTACTTGAAATTCTTTTAAATTATCACATTCTCTTGGGAAATTTTTTGCATCATCAAATTCTGGCATTGATTTAAATTTTCCATCCAAGTGAAATTTTCTTCCATGATACATGCATCTTAAATCATTAACCTTACATCTATCATTGACAATTATGTTGGCTCGATGAGTACAAACATTAGTTAAACATTTATGTTCATCGTTTTCATCTTTTATTAGTATTAAAGGTTCATCAATATAGTCTTTGATAAAATCAAAAGGGTAAACATTTGTATTAACTGGTAATATCGATTCATGTTCAATTAACTGCCATGATCTGTAAAAAACTTTTTCTCGTAAATCATTAAAATACTTATTAGATTTATAGAACTCTGAAGGAAGAGTTTCAGCAATTTTTATATCCTTTTCAACTTTAAATTGTTTCATGTCATTTAGTTAAAAGTATACTAAAGTCTAATTTGAAGTGTTAATTTACTAAATATACATACTAGATTTATTTGAAATTTAAAACAAATTTTATGGAAAGAAGAAAATTTTTACAAAATACTTGTCCTACTGTAACATTTGCTTTTTTTGGCTTGTCTTTTGTTCAGGCATGTTCTAAATCAGATGATGACGAGTCTTCATATTCATCTGACTCAGGCAATAACTCAAGCGATCCTTATGGTAATGACTCTCAATCGAATAACGGAATAACAGAAAGCGGCAACACTTTAACTCTAGATCTTACAAACTCAACTTTTAGTGGAGTAAGCAGTCCAGGTGACTTTATTAATTTAACGTCAGTAGGAGTATTGCTCTTAAAAACTTCAAATACAGAATATAGAGCATTTGATAATTGTTGTCCTCATAGTGGGTCTAAAAATGCATGGTCTTATACAAACGATAAGTTTAGATGTGGTACACACGGAAATAGCTATGGTATTGATGGAAATAATATTGTAAATTGTGGTTCAGCATCAACTTCGGGTGATTTGAAAAAATATTCAACATCTCTGAATAATGATACTTTAACCATAACTACTAGCTAAAATGTTTTTTTCAAAGGGAAGAGTGATATTGACAATTAGTCTAGCAATTTTTTTTAGTTGCTCTGCTTATGGTCAGGACTTTTTTGAAGAGTTTGAAAATTTAATAGATGATGAAAAGATTTCTTTGCTTCCTGAGAAAATAATTTTTACTCAAAAAATATTTTGGGGAAAAAATGGTTTATTCCGAAAAACAGGCATATCAAAACTTAGTCTTGAGAATAGAGAGAAAGAGCTAGTCTTGAGAGAAAAAATGCTAAAAGCTCATCAAATACTTGGTTATGTTACATTCGTAGGAATGATTGCTCAGGGAATTTTAGGGGGGAAGCTATATCAAGGAAAAAAAAAGGGAGATTACAGTCTTTACGAATCTCATAAAACTGTTGGAAAAATTGTTACAGCCACATATTTTACTGGTGCTGGACTCTCATTATTTTCTCCACCACCCCTAGTTTCAAGAAAAAGTGAAGGAATAAATAATATTAAAATACATAAGGTTCTTGCTAATATCCACGTTCCCGCTATGATTTTAACAAATGTCTTATCCAAAGATGTAAACTCAGATGCTCATCGAGCAGCAGCTTATACAGCTTTTGCAAGTTATTCCTTTGCAATGCTCTCTATAATAATAGATTTCTAATGAGATTACTAACTCTTATATTAATATTAACTATCAATAATTTAACTTCCCAGGAACTTAAAAATATTGATACTACTAAATCAAGTATTAGTTATTCTGGAAATCATTTTTTGCATAAATGGTCCGCAGAGAATAATAATTTATCTGGTCTAATTAAAATAGATAATGAAAAAATTGTAAATATTGGTATAGTTGCTAAAGTTGCAGATTTCAAAAGTGGAAACTCTAGTCTTGATAGTAATTCTTATAGAGTTTTAGAGGCTCTAAAATATCCTAATATTATTTTTAAATCAATAAGTATTAAAAGTCAAAATGGTCTATCAAACATCCAAGGCCTAATTGAATTTCACGGAATAGAGAAAAATATCGATGTGAATGTTGACTTAACTAAAATGGATAATACAACTCAAATAAATGGGGAATTCACTCTAAATTTATCAGACTTTTCAATTGATCGCCCTTCTTTACTTTTAAGAAAAATTGACAACGAAATCAAAATAGAATTTATTCTATTTTTTGGTTAGGTTAGTATTGATGAAATCCCTGAGAAACAAATTCTAGAACAGTTGGAAGAGATTCTCTCCAATATGTCCAAGTATGAGCACCATCTCTTACTCTATACTCATGATTTATCCCTTTATCACTAAAGTCAATATGGAGTAGACTACTGTCTTCGTATAAATAATCATCATCTCCAGTATCAATAAACCATCTAACAGAATTTATTTCACTAATTGGAATTTTATTTATCAAAATTCTAGGATGATTGTTATTTAACAAAGCTTCTAGATCTCCTTCGATATAATCAAAGTCATAATTGTAGTTATAATTATTTCTAAAAATCCATTCAATAAATTTATTTGGATTTGTAGGTCCTATTGCAGGACTTAAAGGAGCTGCAGATGAGAAAAGATCAGGTCTGTGTAATGCATATATTAATGTGCCTCCACCACCCATTGATAGTCCTGAGATAGCTCGAAATCTTTTATCAGATTTTATTCTATATTTTGATTCTACATGAGGCATTAATTCATTGAAAAAAAAGTCTTCGTAAAGCCAGTTTTCATTTGGGATATTGATGTAACCTACATATCCAGTATTTGCATCAGGCATTACAATAATCATAGGAGTTGATTCTCCATTTAAAATAGAATTATCAGCAATTTTCTTTACCTCGCCAAACTGGACCCATCCCGTATGATTATCACCAAGTCCATGGAGTAAATAAAGAACAGGGTAACTTCTAGACGAAGTATCATAATCAGGAGGTAGATATATAGAATAGTTTCTTTCCATATCAAGAATTTCACTTTTCATTGTAAGATTATCAAAGACCTTACTTTGAGCAAAAGTAAAGTTTGAAGAAATTATAATTAATAATAATGTAAGTCTATATATTTTTCTCATACAACCAATTTATAAAATATATATTATATTTAGGACTTAACTATAAATCAATAACTTAATAAAAATTAAATTATGAAAAAATTAGCTTTATTATTAATTATACTTATTGCCTCATGTGAAGCTCCAACTAATGGGGTTAGTGAAGCAGATTCAAATACATTTGAAAAAAATGTAGAAACTTTAAAGAATGATTTCGTTAAAGGTTACGAAGAAGGAGACTATGACAAAGTAGTTTCTGTATTTGCAGATTCTATTAGATGGTACGGGCCAGGAGTTAATGCAGAAATGCTAGAAGGCATTGATATTTTAAAAGAAAATGTTTCTTTCTGGATGGGTAACTTTGAAAATATTTCTTTTACTGAAGGTGGTGGTCTTCCAGGTACAGATATTGGTTTCTGGGGTGGAAATACATATCCCGTTTCTGATGCAATGTCTGGACCAAATAATGTAAGAATGTATGGAACATGGGATATAACTAATTCATCTACTGGAAAAGAAGCAACATTCAAGCATTATGTAGTGTTAAATTTTAATGAAGATGGGAAAGTACATACAGTTACTGAATATGCTGATGTAGGTGGTTTAATGACAACTTTTGATGAATAATTGTTAATAATTATTTATAATCAAGGGATTCACTTAAACTAAATCTTTTTAGATTTACGTGTTGGCTTCGGCTAACTTAAATTGGTTTATGGTTAATTAAAAACCCTCAAGATCTTTCTTGAGGGTTTTTTTATTGGAAATAAGTTTTAATATTTATTGAGAATCACCTCTAATAGAATACTGTCTTAAGGTTAAAATCTTTCCATCTACTACATAGTAGCTTTCATGTTGAATATCAGTATATTCTTCTTTATCATCAGAAGCGGGATAGTTAACTTGAAAACCAGCTTGAACATGCTCACCACCTGTTGATGGATCTAAATCAACAGAGAATGCATAATTATAAGACCAAGTAGCATTATTATCTCCTGAGCTAATTGATTCGATAAAAGAGTCAAATGTATTTGTGTAATCTCCATTTGGTCTCCAAACCTCAACAGAATCTGCAAAATATTGTCTCATTGATTCATAATCTTGATTAGCCCATAGTTCATCAACTATGTTAACTACATCTATAGCTTCTTGAGTTCCAAGGTGCCATTTAGCATCAGAGTTTTCGCCAGTAACAAAACCTATTGCTCTATCTGACATATTTGATTCACACCCATTTAAAAAAACAGATAATGTGAAAAGTATTATTAAAATTGATTTTTTCATTGTAATTGTTTAGTAAACAAATATATAACAAATAAAAATATTCATATTGTATCTTTTTTATAGTGTATTTATTAATTAATTATAATTAAACATTTTATACCATAATATTAACTTGATCCAACATAATAGATTTAATTTATATTATAATTTAAATATTTATGATATAAATTATTTATTATTATGTATTATTAATACGTTATTTAATACATCTACTATTTGTGTTTTTTTATATATTTTTGAGATATGAAAAAAATGATAATTGCAATTCTAATAATAACTAGTTCTTGTGTAGGGACTCGAACATATAATTACAATAATGGACCAAGCACTCAAATCGATTACTATGTTTCAGAAAATACTAAAAAACTTGACTTTCCATTTTCTGATGCTACAATAGTGAACAATGTAATATACGTATCGGGACAGGTTGGAAATATCCCCGGAAGCAACGAATTAGTTAAAGGGGGAATTAAAGAAGAAACGAGACAAACAATGAAAAACATAGAAGGAGTTTTGACTTCATTAGGAAGTTCTATGGAAAAGGTATTTAAGTGTACTTGCATGTTATCCGATATATCTGAATGGGGTGAAATGAGTGAAGAATACAGGAAGGTGTTTAATGATAATAAGAAACCATCGCGAAGTGCTTTTGCAGGAACTGGATTAGCATTAGGTGCTAAGGTTGAAATAGAATGTTGGGCAGTAAAATAAGATTAACGTTTTTGCTTGACCTTAGATTCAAAAATTAATTCAGAAAGTAATTCATCTGCCTTATCATCAGCTTCTGATCTTTTTTTAGAATCAAACTTTTCGTAAACTGAAATAAAATGATTTGAAGTTCTCCTTGAGATTTTTTTTAGAAGAAAGGCCTCCTGAACCCTTCTCAGGAAAATACTTTTTGAACTTAATTGCATTGGTTTATAATTATTCTAAAAATAGAAAAAAAACTGATTAAATAGCTAATTTAATTAACTTTTTAAAAAAATTATTAACTCTAAGACTGTCTAATATGAGTGGTTTTTTGATATAAATAATATCAATAAATTATCTGCAAACCCTAACTATATGAATAAAAGCAAATTAAGATTTTATTAGATATTGAAACTTCATAAATAGTTGTGATTTATTAACTCTGTAGTTTGGAGAGTTATAGTCAACAAATTCATCAACAAGATTTTGATTTCCCCCAAAATAGAAAATTGTATCAGGATTAGGCCTCCAGGATATTAATGGTTGTACAAAAAATTGATCTGAAAATTCATTGTACTCAGATATAATTCTAAAGTCTAAAGAGTTAGTAAACTGATATCTAATGTCTAGCCTTGCGATATAGCCATCAAAAAAATATTCATCAGAATCTAATTTTTTTAATCTTGAAAAGTTGATAGATGGTTTAATTCGTAAATTATTATTAAGAGTGATTTCAACTGAAGTATTAAAAGAGAACCTCTCCCCTAACTCAGGTATTTCTTCACGATATGCTATCTCATTTCCTGTTCCAAACCCTCCACTAATATTAATAAAATCAAAAGGCTTTGATGAAATTCTCACATAATGACTTGTAAAATTCTCGAATTCTGATACTAAATGAGAATCATAAAAGGCGTATTCATAGTTGTAAAATATATCTGTATTTAAAATTGTAAGAACAGTAAAATATGCTTCAAAAGCTGATCTTTTTAATTTATTGGAGTAACTATACTCTCTATCATATCGGGCACTAATTCTATAATTTTTAAGATATTTCTTATCAGGGTATTTATAGTATCCATGCCATAATTCATATTTCTTTAGATTATTTTGAACAATAAACCCGTTATCAGCCCTGAAAGTAGGAGAAATCCCTGTATACCTTAAAAATGATCTCCAATTTTGGGTGTCTCTTCTAAGTTCACTGTACATTGCATTCCCACTAAAACTCTCTCCATCAAGATTTACTGTATAATTTCCAAATTTTTTATCTGAATCTATCCAGTCTGAGACAGGCTCCTTATTTGAATTTTTAAAATATTCAAGTTCAAATTTCCAGCCACCTGAAAATTTAAAAAGTGCATCCAGCCCAAATAAATTACCATAAGCTTCTCCATCATAGAGTCTGTTTGTTGCGAGTGCTCCAATTTGAATATTTGGATTTAAAATATTTTGATACCTAAGGACATTATTAAAACTTCTCCCCCCAACTCCTGAGAACGATTCAAATTGCGTTGGCACAACGTATGGAGAGTCTTGATCTATAGCCGTGAGCATATAAATTCTTGATTTTCTGCCTTGGTTTAAAACTTTAGATGCAAATAAAGGATTATTTATTGATCTAGAATAATATACATCCATTGTATAGTCCATCACATCTATCCCCCTGGTAAAAAAAGGTCTTCTTTCTGGATAGTTTATTGCAGTAGGTGAATTAATATCAATCTTTGTTACATCTGCCTCAACTTGAGAAAAATCAGGATTTAAGGTTGCCTCTAAGGATAGATTTTTATTAATCTCAAGATTAACTCCAATCCCATAATTAATCTCTGGTTTTGAATAGTTAACCCTATCATAAAGTCTTTCTCTTTCTCCTGATAGATTTGAGCTTACATATGGTAAAAAATCTAAATTTTTTTTATACGTTATATCATCCATAACTATTGTATGATCAATTTGACAAAGCTTACATGAATCATCATTGTCAAGTTTACTACTATAGACTCTTGCAGTAGACCCTTGTTTAACTTCATCTCTATAACCTGTACTAAGTTTAAGCCTCCATCTTTGATCTTTACCATTTGGGAAAGGTATTGCTGAAAAAGGTATTTTAACCTCAACTTCATATCCGAAATCGGTTAGTCTTCCTAGTGATTCCCAATTAAAATTTGGATCAAGACTCCAGCCAGAATCTTGGCTACCAAACCCTGACGATTCAACCCTTACGCCATCATTTTGACTTCCATAAATATTTGCACTGAATCCAAGATTATTTCTAGCATCCTCATAAGTATCAATATGAATATTTACATAATCTTCTGAGAATAGAGAAAAATTATCTCTGGAGTGAATTGAGGCAGTAACTTCATCTCTGTAAGCTTTAAATGCTATGTATAGAAATTCGTCAGAATAATTTACATACCCCATGGTCTTATATGAAGGCACAGTATTATAACCTGGAGTATGCTCATAAATAATCTCAATAGGAAAGGCATTTTTTAATTCTTTTTCAGAAAGAATTCCATCAATATTAAATTCAGAATCAGGAGTTTTTACAAGATCTAGTATAGTATTTTGAGGAAGACACGTCCAACTGAAAAGTATTAAAAAAAAGGGTATAGTTTTTCTCATTTTTTGTTTTAGACCCCAAAGAAATTAAAAAGTTTTTAAAGACAATTGATTTATAAGTTAAAAGCTAGTTAAAGTAAAAGCTTATTTGATTAGATACTGGAACTTTAAAAACAACTGAGTCCTGTTTACTTTATAATGAGGTGAATTATAACCTATAAATTGGTCTACATAATTCTGATTGCCTCCAACATAAAAAATTGTATCAGGATTTGGCCTCCAGGAAATCAATGGCTGTAAAAAGAATTGTTTAGAGAAATCATTATACTCAGAAATTACCCTTAAATCAAAAGTATTAGTAAATTGATATCTTACATCAAGCCTTCCTATATATCCTTTAAAAAAATATCCATCACCATCATTTTTTTTTATTGATGAATAATTTATTGTAGGTGTAATTCTTAAATTATCAGTTAAAGATAATTGAGCTGTGAACCTTATATCATTTGTATATCCTAGCTTGGGGGTCTCTTCTCTATATGCAATATCTTTTCCAAACTTATAGAAGACTTCTAGGTTAAGAAAATCAAATGGTTGAGATTCTAGCCTAACCCAATGGTTAATAAAATTTTTAAACTGAAATTCTAAATAAGATTTATAAAAATTATACTCGTAATTGTGAGTTATTGAGGTGTTTAGTATAGTTAAAACAGAGAAGTAGGTTTGAAAATTTGATCTTGATATTTCATTTAATTGATTATACATAAAATCTTGAGAAAATACTAAACTATAATTTTTTAATAAGTCTTTATTTGGAAATTTATAGAATCCCTGTCTTACTGAGTATTGTCTTAAATCATTAGTAGTTATAAATCCCAAATCAGATCTAAACCCATCTGAAAGTTCTTTATATTCAATTCTTGTTCTCCAATTTTCTGTATCTCTTCTAATAGAGGCAAATACTGCGCTACCCTTTATATTTTCCCCATCTAAAGCAACAGTTTTATTTCCAAATTTTTTATCAGTTTCAATTATGTTAGAATTAGGTTCTTTATTATTGTTTAAGAATAATTCTAATTCAAACTTCCAGACATTGGAAAAATTAAAGAGTGCATCGACTCCAAATAGATTTCCATAAGCATCTCCTTCATAGAGCCTATTAGAAGCTAAAAAACCAATTTGAGAATTAGAATTTATAAAATTCTGATACCTTAAAACATTACTGAAACTCTTACCTCCAACTCCTGAAAAAGATTCATACTGAGTTGGTACTAGATACGGAGTCTCTTCATCAAAGGCGCTTAAGATATATAATCTTGATTTTTTTCCCTGATTAATAATCTTTGAGGCAAAAGAGGGGTTATTTATTGACCTAGAATAAAATACATTAAGGGAATAATCCATCGCATCAATTCCTCTATTAAAAAAAGGTCTTCGTTCTCGATAGTTTATTGCTGTTGGAGAATTAATGTCAATTCTAGTAGCATCAGATTCAACCTGAGAAAAATCAGGATTAATTGTTCCTTCAATTGAAAGATTTTTATTTAGCTCTATATCGAATCCTAATCCATAACTCAACTCAGGAGTTTCAAAATTAATTCTATCATAAAATTTCTCTCTGGAGCCACTTAAGTTTGAACTAACGTATGGAAGAAAATTAAGTTTTTTATCAATTTCTATTTCATTCAAAATAATTGTATGATCCAGAAGACATAGTTGACAACTTGAGTCTCTACTAGACATACTAGTTGCTGCTCTAACCTCAGCTCCTGCATTTTCATCATCAAGGTATCCTGTAAATATTTTAATTTTCCAAGCTTGATCATTTCCATTAGGAAAAGGTAATTCAGAAAAAGGTATTAGAAATTCTATCTCATACCCGTCTGAGGTAACTCTACCCATAGACTTAAAATCATAGTTAACGTTTGAGTTAACACTTGGGCCTCCACCTCTTCCTGTACCAGGCATTCGAATAGCATCACTTTGACTTCCAGAAGGATTAGAGTTGATAATGATGTTATTTCTAGCATCTCCATAAGTGTCAATAGCGATTCCTGTGAAATCACCTCTCCAAATTGCTCTATTGTCTCTAGTTGTAACAGGCGCTATAACTTTATCTCTATAAGCTTTAATTCCTACATATAAATGTTTACTTGAATATGTTAAAAATGCTATTGTTCTCTGTGTTGGCTCTGTATTATATCCTGGTTGCTCTTCATATTTAACTTCCAAAATTTTAGCTCCATTTATCTCTGCATTTGATACAATTCCATCTAAATTAAATTCATCTAATTCTATTTTATTAAGATTTAGAATTTTTTCTTGGGATTGAACCTCTAAAAAACAAAATATAAATAATAAATAAATAAAGATTTTAAGTTTCTTAATCAATATAATTGCTTTTAGTTTACTGTTAGAAAGCATAATTTTAAAAAAGTTTATTTTGGTTTGTATCCAAAAAATTTCTTAATGTTATTTGAATATCTAATCCATATCGCAGCCAAACTCCAGAAGGAACCTAGAGGTATCCACCATAAAGCAATAACTAGAGTATAAAACTGAGCTTTATTAGCGTTTTTAACCTTTTCTTTTAATTTTGAGTAGCTGAGTTTTTTCATTTATTTTTTTTGTCGAAACTATACTTAATGGAAAGTATATGTGCAGAAGAGTTTGAGTTAAATTTCTCTTTATATTTCTGATAAAAATAACGCAGTGTTATACTCTGAGAATTAGCTGTATTTATTTTATTGCTTATACCATATCTGTAAGCTTTTTGCTCATTACCATCTATTTCATTTAAATATTCAAAGTAAATTTTAGGATTGTTTGTCCAATCTTTAACTTTCCACTCAATTAAAGGTCTTACACGAATTCTTTTCTTAATCCTATTGTCTCTATCTAAGGAAAAACGATTTTGATATGCTAACCTTAACTCAAAATTTAATTTATTTGTGGTGAACTCTTTTTCAACTCCAAATCTATAACGTATCATATTTTCAAAACCTTGAATTCCACCATTGTTATCATTTCTACTGTAATACCTTAATTGACCTGATAATGTTAGTTTTTTTATTGGTTTATAAGATATTTCAGACTCTGTTATATAAGAATCAACTTCATTAAGATCTTCTTTTAATCTAAAATGTTGGCTTAAGTCAACATTCCACAAATCATTAATTTCTATTCCATACTGAACTGAAGACCATCCTTTAAATTCATTAGTTTGTCCAAAGCTATTGTTGCTTAGGAGAACAAGAAATATCAAAATAAAAAAATGAATAGTTCTTCTAGTAATAAACATGGATAGTAATTATATTTAAGTTTTTATCAATTTTGAAAATTTTAAATGTTTTGACTTTAATGTCAAGGTTTTTTTCTTGTTTCTTAATTTCTTCATCTATGATTTCATTCATATTAGAATCAACATATTGAATCTGTAAAACTATTCTTCGATTTAAATCCTCAGCCAGTGGATGAACTTTATTATTATATGAAAATCGCATTAAAATAAACTCTCCAAAAATTATAAATAATATAACTATTAGGTTAACTATAATTAATTCCAATACAGGTAAAAAATCTTCTGATAGAGCATTAATTACTGCCATTCCAATTGTTATGAATAAATAAGTCATTTCCTCAGTTTGAAGAGGTTGGGTTCTATATCTAATAATACCAAAAATCGCGAATAACCCAAGGGCCATTCCAAGATTAAGATCAAAATTCTTTAAAGTAAAACATAGAAAAAACACAATTAAACTAATCATCAAAAATGTAAAAGAAAAGCGTCTTAACACCATGTGTTTTGTGATTATCAAAATCATTGAAGCAATAAAGATTGTATTGATAGAGAATCGAGTGATAGCAGTATTCCAATCTAGCTCAATAAGAAGTAAAGAAGTCATATTACAACTGTTTATGGGGTATAAAAGTAAATTAAATAAAGCGTAATCTTTATCTCAATCAAAAATAGTTTATGCTGAAGAATTAATTATAATTAGATCGTAAATTAAGAATTTGCCATTTCCTTTACAGCTATTACGAATTGGTCTAATTCATATGTTGTTGTAAAAATATTTGGACTAATTCTACAGCCCTTAACATTCGCATAGTCTATAGCAACAGTAAATATTTTATATTTTTCAAACAACACCTTGGACATAGCTGAAGGAGACATATTAGAAAGACCTACATTCCCAATTCCACAACTTCTATCTAAATCTTCAGGTGTATTTACAATTACATTTTCTATACTTCTTAATTTATCTGACCAGTATCTTTGAAGATATCTCATTCTTTTTTCTTTCTTTTTCATGCCAATCCAATTTGTATAATCAATAGAATTTGATATTGCAAGATCTGTGTGAACTGGATGAGTACCTATGTGATTTAATCTCTTTATATCATTTTTATTTGTATTTCCATTAGCTAATAAAGGCCATATTTTATGAGTATTATTTCTATTTACATAAAGTAGGCCAGCGCCTAGAGGGGTTGCTAGCCATTTATGAAGACTTGATCCATAATAATCACAGTTAAATTCATCAATAGAGAAATCAAAATGTCCTACACAGTGAGCGCCATCTACCATAACTTCAACCCCATAGCTATGAGCCATTTCACATATTTTTTTAATAGGCAGAATTTGTCCAGTAATATTTATCATATGGCAGACCATAATTAGCTTGGTCTTGTCAGTTATCTGACTCTCATAAATTGATACTATTTCTTCATCATTCTTGGGGTGGTTTGGAACAGATACTATTTTATTTTTTACACCATATCTTGAAGAAATTTGTTCAAACATTTCCTTCATAGAACCATAATCCTGTTTTGCGTAAATTGCTTCATCTCCCTTTTCCCATTGAAAACCAGAAATTACTAAATCTAGAGATTCTGTAGTGTTTCTTGTTATTGCAATTTGATCAGAGGTAGAACCTACAAGATCTGCTAATTCACTTATTACTCTGTCTTTATTTTTCTTAAGGTCATTCCTCATATAATATGATCCTTCAATATTTACATGTCTTACATGTTTTATGAAATGCTCTAAAACAGGGTTAGGAATAATACTATAATAACCACTTTCAAGATTTATATAATCATCTTTAAGGGTGTAATGAGATCTGATTGTAGCCCAGAGTTCTTCATCACTTCTAGTTTTTGGTAGGCTGTGAGAGACAGATTTAATTTTTGTTAACTCTGATGCGGAAACTAATGATGAGACAGATAGTGCTCCAAGGGTTTTTATAAAATTTCTCTTATCCATTAAATTAGTAATTTTACTTCAATTTAATAAAAATGCAGAAAGAAATAAGTTTTTATTTACTGATTTTCATTGTGTTAAGTGGTTGTAATAAATCTGAAACTCAAAATTGTAAATCAGAAAAAAAATTAATTGCCTGCACTAAAGAATATATGCCAGTTTGTGGCTGTGATAATATTACCTACTCAAATAAATGTGTTGCCGAATCAGAGGGATTAAATACTTGGACCGATGGAGCGTGTAGTAATTAATTTTCCATAAATTTATATTAAAACCTATTAAATTGAATCTAGAAAATTATACAGATGGCTTCTTTGAGGTTAACCATATAAATGGTTTTCTGCCATTAAAAAGCCCACTTGCCACACTTCCTTCAAAATACAATGAAGTTCAAGCTTTAATTGATGAAATGCCAATTAAAAAAGCTGATGGGACAGATGGATTGCTGTCTAGTAGAGGGGCGATTGAAAAACGTGTAAAAGAACTTTCAAACTTGAAAGATCTAGTCAAGCAAGAAGAAGATATTTTTATTATTCAAGCATTATTTAGGGCCTATTCATTTCTTACAAGCGCATATCTTTTAGCTCCTGCTCACTTCAATTATATTGATACAAAAAAATACGGAAAAGCTCATAATATATTACCCTCTCAAATTGCTGAGCCTTTTGTAATTGTTAGTAAGAAACTTGATGTATATCCTTTCATGGATTACCATTATTCATATTCACTAGGTAATTATGTTAAGATAGATAAGACCAAGGGATATGAGTGGGAAAACCTTGGAATGGCTGCAAAGTTTTCTGGAATGGATGATGAAAGAGGCTTTATAATGCTTCATGTAGATATAAATCAACATTCTCCTCAATTAATTGGAAGTATTCTTGATTTTTTAAAATCTGACAATAATGAAAGTGTAAATAAATCTCTAAACAAATGTCTTTCTGCTATGAGAAATATTAATGAAAGAAGACAGGTAATGTGGCAAGCTTCAAGATGGAAGCACTATAATGATTTTAGAGTATTTATAATGGGAATTAAAGGAAATGATGAGATTTTTGGTGATGGTGTTATTTATGAAGGAGTATCTGATAAACCTGTTCAATACCGCGGTCAAACTGGGGCTCAAGATAATATAATACCAACAGCTGATATATTTACAGGAGTTATTGGATATTATCCAACTAATGATCTTACAAAATATCTTTTAGATCTTAGATCTTACAGACCAAAGTGTATACAAAATTTCTTATCTGACATTAAAGAAGAGATGGGAGATAGTAGACTATTTGATAATTTAAAAAAATCGAATAATGAAGAGGGGCTATGCTTATTATTTGAAATTCTTGATGAAATTTATTATTTCCGAAATGGTCATTGGCAATTTGTTCAGAAATATATAATGGCTAATACTAAATATGCAAAAGCTACAGGAGGAACTCCTATTATCTCGTGGATTCCAAATCAAATTACCGCAGTTCTTAACTACATGTCAGATGTTATCGATCTAATTCCTGTTGATTCAAATTATATAGATAGATCTTCAAATCTAGATAGTTTAAACAAAAAGAGAGACTTGCTAACCCAACAGTTACAATTACTTCATGGCGATAACTACAATGCTGACGAGGTTTTCTCCTTAAATAAGAAGATGAACCTTAATGATGATTAATTAAAAATTGATTTATTCTTGATAATCTAAAAGATTATTCAGTACTTTGTATAACATAGTACCGAATTATATATGAGTACAAATAACTTTAAAACACAAATAAGAAAAGGTTTAATCGAATTTTGTGTTCTTCAAATTATCTCTAGAGGTGAAGTATACACTACTGATATAATATTAGAGCTTCAAAAATCAAAAATTATAGTTGTAGAGGGAACACTGTATCCATTACTTAACAGATTAAAATCATCTAATTACGTTAATTATTCTTGGCAAGAATCAAAACAAGGACCCCCAAGAAAGTATTATGTTTTAACAAAGGAAGGTGTTGATCACTTAAAAGAATTACACCTATCGTGGATTGAAGTTGACAAAGCAGTAAAAAAAATAATAAATACAAAAAAATAATGAAAAATATAATTCTAGTACTTGCCCTTATATTCATATCAAACATTCAATCACAAGAGAATAATAGAAATGATTTAATTGGAGAATGGGAGTTTAAAATAGATGTAAAAGATGTAATAAAAAATTCAGATGATTTAAACGGGTTTGAAAAATTAGCTGCAAGAGCTTTTTCTGGAATAATTGAAGAGGCCTTGAATAAGACACAAATATTAATTGATTTTAAAAAAAATAATACTGCTGCAATAATAATAACTACAGGTGAAAAAACAGAGAGTAAAGTGGTTTTTAGTTGGGAAATAGATCAAAAAGGATATTTAATATTAGATGCAACATATGATCAAACTGAAGTTCAATTTGGCGATACTGCATATTGGGTTTTTGATGATGATAAATTAGTTCCTTATGATATAAAAGCGAATATTAACAAAGGAATGTTGTTGATTAAAGTAAGATAAAATGAAAAAAACACTAAATATAAATATTGGGAGTAGAGTTTTTAACATCGATGAAGATGCTTATAATTTACTATCTAAATATCTAGAATCAATAAAAACTTATTTTGATAAAATAAAAATTGATGAAGATATATTTGAAGATATTGAAAATCGAATTTCAGAAAAATTTAGCTCAACATTAGATAAAAGACAGTCTTTAAATATTGACGATATCAATAATATAGTAAAAGAAATGGGCACTCTTGAGGATTTCAAAGAAGCATATACTGACTTTGAAACAAATGAACCTAAAAGTGAGGGTCAAGAATCAAGTGCTAGAGAAAATAAAAAAAGAATATATCGAAATTCAAGTGATAAGGTGATAGCTGGTGTTGCTTCTGGACTAGCAAATTACTTTAGTGTGGATCCAATTATTTTTAGATTACTTTTTATTGTTTCTATTTTTTCCGGCTTTGGGGTTATTGCTTATTTAATTTTTTGGATTGGAATGCCTTCAAATGAAAGTGGAAAAATTAATGAGAATAAAAGACTTTACAGGGATGGAGACAACAAAATATTGGGAGGGGTTGCATATGGTTTAGGAAATTATTTTGGAATAGATCCAGCAATTATTAGAATACTTTTTATAGTATCTATTTTTATTGGGGGTTCTGGAATAATAGCATACTTTTTTCTATGGATAGCAATTCCTGAGGCAAAGACTGTTGGTGAAAAAATGAATATGAAAGGGTATCCTCTTACTCTT
>Ga0209425_10000640_pt1 | contig 42134 bp, 39 predicted proteins | sample COG_05_FD_184749 | JGI IMG/M metagenome (GOLD analysis project Ga0209425, IMG submission 184749) | Pelagic Microbial community sample from North Sea - COGITO 998_met_05 (SPAdes) (version 2) | ecosystem: Environmental > Aquatic > Marine > Neritic zone/Coastal water | place: Helgoland, sampling...
ACAGTACCAACAGGATTTAAGCAGGGAGACCAGTAAAAAATTTTCTTTTTCATAAGTGTTAAATACTTTACATATAAAATTAAAAAAAAAACAATGATATTAATTACTGGCAGTGCTGGCTACATAGGCTCTCAAATCTGTAAAAAATTTGAAGAATCTAAGATTAAATACATTGGTATTGATAATTTAAAATACACTTATAAAGATAACATTTATAACAAAAAAAACTTTGTAAAGTGTTGTATATCAAATAAAAAAAAAATTTCTTCAATAATTAAACAAAAAAAAATAAGCACAATTATTCATGCAGCTGCCTATGCATATGTGAATGATGCTGAAAAAAATAAAAGAAAATATAGAATTAATAATATCATTAAAACTAAAAAATTTATTGAAACTGTAGCAAAACTAAATATTAGAAATTTTATTTTTTTATCCTCTTCAAATGTATATTCTGAAAAAAAAAAGCAATACTCAGAAAATGACCTAACAAATCCTAAAAACTACTATGGAAAAACAAAGCTTACTATAGAAAAATTTATTATAAAAAAAAATATTTTTGATAAAATAATAATATTAAGATTATTTAATGTTGTGGGTCTTACAAAAAAGTTTATGCCCTTGAATTTTGGTAATTTAAAATACCAAAGACTTTTATTCAAAATTTTTTATAAAATTAAAAAAAAATCTTTCATTCAATTAAATTATTTAAGTATAAATAAAAATAAAATGAATTTTCCTACAAGAGATTTTATAGATATTCGTGATTTTTTAAATCTAATTATAAAAATAAACAAATCACTCACTAAAAAAAATGTAAAAAAGATATATAATGTTGGTGGTGGAGTCTCTTACCAGTTAAACGATATATTAAAAAAAATTAGCCACAAGTCAAAATTAAAGATTAGATACAAAAAAAATCACAAAAAAGAATATGAGTATACTAAAGCAAATATATTAAAAATTAAAAAAGATTTTAATTGGTCGCCTGAGAAAAATATTAAAGATACATTAAGATCATACTATAAAAATTTAGTTTTTAAATACTAGTTGATATGCTTTTTGTTCGATTTAACCCAATTTATAAGGTTATCTAAACCTGTATTTATATTCGTATATTTTTTAAATTTTGTTATTTGATTAATCCTACAATTATCTCCATGTGTTTTATAAACATCAGCTATTTGTTTTGAGCGCTTAATAATTTTAGGTTTTCCAAAAACTTTATTTAATTTATTCAATATGAATTCTAGACTTACTGGGTTATTAGAACAGATATTAAGTATCAAGTGTTTATTTTTAATATTTTTATTAATTAATACCCAAATGTTATCAACTACATCTTTAACGTATGTAAAATCTCGATAATGTTTGCCATAATTGTTTAAGTAAAAAGTTTTTTTTTTAATAATTGCAATTATATATTTTAAAATCAGCATATCTGGTCTTCCCCACTCACCATAGATTGTAAAAAATCTTAAGCCGATAAATTGCATATTATAATAATTTGAATAAATTTCTGCAATTTCTTCATTATTTTTTTTACTCAATGAATAAACATTTTTAGGATTAATTTTTTCACTCTCCTTTAATGGAAATTTTTTTTTTTCTCCATAAACAGAACTAGATGATGCATAGTAGACCTTTGAAACATTAAAATTTCTAGAAAGTTCAGCTATATTAAAAAATCCAAGTATATTAGAATTAACATACTCTTTTGGGTTTAAAATTGAATAACGTACGCCTGCTTGTGCGGCTAAATTTATTACAATATCAAACCTATTTTTTTTAAATATATTTTTTAATTTTTCATAATTTGATATATCTATTTTATAAAATTTAAATTTCTTGTTATCTTTGAAAAAACTTAATCTTTTTTTTTTATAGGCTACAGAATAATAGTCATTTAAATTATCAATACCTATAATTTTAGAATTTTTATCTGTTTTTAAAATTTTTTGGCACAAATGATACCCTAAAAATCCAGCACATCCTGTTATTAATATTTTCATTAATTGACCATCTTCTTCTTCCAGTAGTTTAAGATTTTATAAATTCCTAAGATTAAGAGTAATGCAATACTTTGACCATTATTATATCTAATTTTTAGTTCTTCAACAAACAATTTTCTATAGGGAATTTTACTAGAAAACCCTCCTCTTCTAAAAATTCCGACAACTTCATGTTTTTTTGTTGCAAGCCCTTTCATTTTTTTTTTTACAATCATTCTATAAAAATAATCATAATCAGCATGATATTTATATTTTATATTATAACTTCCAATTTTTTTTGCTGAATTATTTTTAATAAAAAAACCTGTAGAATGGCTTGAATAAAAACCAAAACTGTACTTAATTTTTTGTGGTTTGTAACCATGTAATATACCCCAATGTTTTTTGACACTCCCAAATATAAAATCAATTTTTGGGTTTTTATTTATATATTTATGGATTATGGAAAGAGCGTTAGGTTTTAATATGTCATCAGAATTTACAATGCAAATAAATTTTCCACTTGCTAAACTTATACCTTTATTAAAAGCATCATAAATCCCTTTATCTTTTTCAGATATAAATTTATTAATTTTATTCTCATATTTTTTTATTATCTTCAGAGTGTTATCTGTAGATTTTCCATCTATAATTATATATTCAAAATTTTTATATTTTTGATTAATTACACTTTTTATTGTTTCTTTTATGTATTTTTCATTATTCAAAACTACTGTAATAATTGAAAATTCTGGACACACTCTTTTCTTTTTCATTATTTAAAATAGGTATAAATTTTTCTTAAATAATTTTTTAATGAAAACTTTCTAGAAATGATTTTTTTAGTTTTATTTAATTCATTATCACTTATTTTAATAATTTTTGCCAATCCCGAGTCTCGAAATGAAAAAAAAAGATTCATGTTTTTTTTGTTGGTTGATAATATTTCTAGTAATTTATCAAATGTCTCTTGATTATTAATTTCACAATTAAAATTATCTCTTTTACTTCCTTTTAGATAAGGCAAGTGTGAAATATCGTCAATAACAAAAAGACCGTTTATATTTAGCTTTTTAAAATAATAAAAAAAAATTTTTTCTATATGTTTAGCATTATGGAATGAGTCTAAATATATTATATCAAATTTTTTTGGTAATCTTTTTTCCAAATAATCAAAATTATCATCTCTAGATTGAATAAAAGTCCATTTTTCACTATTAGAAATATTTTTAAAATCTTCTAGATCAACCGAATACAAGTGGCCACCATTGTTCTCAAGAATATCAATAAATTTTTTTGTAGACTCACCAAATCTGACACCAAACTCTAAAATAGTTAAATTTTTTTTAGATTCAATATCCTTTAAAATAAATTCCTCTAATTTTTTCTGATAATTAGTCATAATAATATTAAAAAATTAATATATATACATATACCTGATTTTTTTATACTAAATAAAAAACAAAAAAATTAAAATTGAACCTAATTAAAAAAATATCTGAAGAAAAAATTTTCAAAAAAAGACCTATTGTATTAATGCATATAGGCTCAGCTGGAACAAACTTCCATAAGTGGAATGAAATTTCAAAAAATTCAATTTTAGTATCTTTAGATGGAAATCTGGAAAAAAAAAAAATTACAAAAAATTATCTTAAAATTATAAATAAAAATGTCATTGTATCAGATAAAAACTCTAGATCTAAATTTTATATTACTAAAGATACTGATTGCTCTAGTCTTCTAAAACCAAATGAAAATATTTATAAAAATTGGTACGCTGCTCATAGATTCAAAGTAAAAAAAATTATTTTAGCTGATGTAATTGAAATAAATAAGTTTTTAAAAAAAAATGAAATTAATTATATTGATTGGCTTGTTATTGATATCCAAGGAATGGACCTGAGAGTAATTAAAAAATTAAAAGAAAATATTAAAAAAAATATATCAATTATAGATATAGAGCCAGGTTTTGAACCATTTTATGTTAATGCTGATAATATTATTCAAGTTTTTGATTATATGAAAAAATATTATGAATTCTCAGATATGAATTTTGGACTAAATTATAAAGTAAAAAGTAAAAATCTAAAATTTATGGAAAAAAAACTTTTATTTCTAACTAATCAAGCATCTAAGTTTTACACAAATATAAACTTTGTAAACAAACATAATGATAAGAGAAAAATTTTGTTAAAATTAATTTATCTTATTAGTAACAATAAAATTTTTGAAGCAAGAGATCTTATAGACGTGAATATAAAATATAAAAAATCCTTGTCAAGAATTTATTCGGAAATAAACAAATATCTCTTTTTACAAAAAATTAAATTTTTAATTTTTTTTCCATTTTATTATTTAAAAAAGATTATATTCAATTTCAAATGAGTTTAAAAATTTTACATTTAAATTATAATGATAAAAAAGGAGGTGCTGCAATAGCTGTTAACAGAATACATGAGTGTCTAAAAAAAGTTGGTGTTATTTCTAAAGTTTTGGTTGCAAAAAAAACTGATGATGATGATGATTTTATTGGCCCTTCCTCAACATTAAGTGAAATTAAGTATAAAATTTTTGAAGCATTAAATAGAAAAATTTTTAAATTAGAAAAGAAAATAGATTATGACTCTAATTCTTATAATTTATTACCAAACAATATAATAAAGTATATCAATACTCTTGATTTTGATTTAATTAATTTGCACTGGATCGGAAATAACTTTTTAAGAATAAACGATTTAAAAAAAATAAACAAACCGATTATATGGACATTACATGATATGTGGCCATACTGTGGCTCAGAACATTATACAGTTACAAATAGATTTTTAGAGGGATACAAAAAAAATAATAAAATTCACCAAGGTTTTGATTTAGAAAAATATTGTTGGGAAAATAAAGTTAAAAATTATCCAAAAAAACTAAATATTGTTGCAACAAGTGAATGGCAATTTGAAAATGCAAAAAAAAGTCTTCTTTTTAAAAATACTAATGTGAAAAAAATTGGTCTTCCTCTAGATTTTGATTTTTGGAAACCTATAAATAAATCAATATCAAGAAATATATTAAATATTTCAGAAAGTGAAAATGTAATTTTAATTGGCAGTGAAAATATTAATAGTAAACGTAAAGGGTACAAAAACTTAGTGAGACTGTTAGAGTCAAAAAAAGACATCAATAATCTTTTAATTTTGACGTTTGGAGAAAATAAAATTGAAACTAATATTAGAAATATAAATTTTAAAAATATTAAACCTAATTCATATGATTTAAAATTACTTTATTCATGCGCTGATGTATATTTGTCACCCAGTTTACAAGAGGCTTTTGGACAAACATCATTAGAGGCAATTTCTTGTTTAACCCCTGTTGTTTGTTTTGGTTCAACGGGCACAACTGAAATAGTTAAGCATAAATTTACTGGATATATATCTAAAAAAAATGATTATGAAGATTTTTATCTAGGTGTAAAATGGATCATTGAAAATCTTAAAAATAAAGTAACTCCTGATAGTATAACCTATTTAAAAGAAAGATTTTCTTATGACTATATCTCAAAAAGCTACATAAATTTATACGAGAATATAATGAAAGAAAACTAAATCTTGAATATTCTTAATATTTTTTTTGGTTGCTTTGATTTAATTGAAATACTTTTAGATCTTTCATAAAAACTATTTAATAAATTTTTATTGAAAAAATTTGCACTTGGTACAAATGAATATGAGGAACCATTATTTCCATAAATAATCTCTGAATTAGATGGAGGATTATAAATTATATCCTCACATACAATATTATTTCTATGAAAAATTAATTTTCTTGAGTAAAATATGTTGGTTGTTTTTTTATTTTGTCTTACAACTAAATTCCTTAAAAAAGCCTTATTTTTTTTTCTCATAAAATTGTTAAAAATGAATATTTTTTGGAATATTTTAAACAAAACAAGTGTAAATGTGTTAAAATATCCTTCATTAATTTTATACATTCTTCCATTTACTTGAATAGAATTTTTATTCCATTTAAGTCTATTGTTTTTTGAAATGACATTGGTTGTCAGTATATTGTTTTTATTTTTCAAAAATATCCCGTTATCTAAAATATTTTTTTTTGCATAAATATGAAAACAGCCTCCTTTGTTAAAATTTACAATTAATGAAAAATTATTTTTTTTAATAATATTTATTTTTGAATTTTTATAATAAAGGTGAGAATTTTGTATTTTTAATGATTTAAATTTATACTTTTTTAATTTATTTTTAATAAGTAGTCCGCTCAAAAGTATAAAATGAGAAAAATAAAGTGAATACCTTTCATCTAAAGATATGCTTAATGTACTTTGTCTCAAAAGATAATTTTTATGACAATAGTTTAATATTTTTTCTGAGTATTTATCTTGTTTTAATAGTCTAATAAATCCTGTTGGTATAATATAATTTGTGTTTCTTGACATATAACTGCCCCCAATGTTTATTTTTGGATCAATTATAAAAGAATGAATAAATTTTGAGCTTTTCTTTAAAGCATTTAACAATTTTTTATTTTTGCTTAACTCATAATATTCAGATAAATAATTAAAAGTTACTGTTAAATATCCTATATCTGGCCCATCATATTCGCTCCACCAACCCTCCTCATCTTGACAAGTAATAAATTTATTTAAATAATATTCAGAATAGGTTTTATATTTTCTTGTTTTAGTTAACATATAAACTTTATGTAAAGCCAATATTGTTCCTGCAGCTTGATTCATTACAATTAGCTCAAAATTTTTAATTAGCCAATCACAGGATTTAATTAAACAAGAATAATAATTATTATTAATATTAATTCTGTTTTTTTTTAAGTGTATTAGTGTATCTGCTAAAGCTTCTGTTAAAAAACTTGTAGCAACAAAAGATCCTTCATTTATATACCATTCATTGAATGAACCATCATTATTTTGAATGCTACAAGTAAAATCTAACGCTGCAAAAATATAATCCTTAATTTTTTTATCTTTATAATAAATATTATTTTTAAATTTATTTAAATAAAGCAGCATCAAAACTTTAACAAACTCTTGTTTTCTGGCACAAGAAATATCATTTTGCTTATAGTGCCAAAAATCCCTGTCAAAACTTCCATAATTTATTGAGGATTGGTTTCTATTTAAATTGCTTAATATTCTGGGAATATTATCTAAAATGGTATTAAGGTAAACGTCTTCTTTAGATGACATAAATTTTATTTTTCTAACTCATAATAAAATTTTTTTTCAAATTTGTATGTAAATTTTTTTAACTTTTTTCTTATAATAGATGGTGTTAAATAATAAATTTTTCTAAGAATTATTCTTATAATATTATTTCTCAAATCATAGGGATTTGTTTTTTCAAAATTTTCATCTAATGCTTTGTTTACGTCTATTTTTCTAGGCACCCATCTAGATTTATTTTTATAATACCCAAATGAAATTAATCCAATTGGATCCTTACTTTTGGGAATTTTAAGAAATTTTTTTAATTCATTTTTATTTGGTAAATGATTTACCCAACAAGATCCTATACCGTAAGCATGTGCTACTAATTGAAAAACTGTAATAAATGATGCACCACTCTGAATATGATCTTTCCAATGGTGGTTATCACCTCTGGAGTCGTAACAAACTATTAGACAATTATTACAATTTTTTAAAAAGCTTGCTGATCCTCTTAATACTAATTCTGATATAACTTTTTTATCTGTTATGTTTTTTAAAAACCATCTTTGTTCATTACAAGCTGATGGTGCATGCAAAGAATATTCAATCATCTTATTCACTATTTTTTTATCTATTGGATCCAGGGAATAGTTACGACAGGTACGTCTACTTAAAATAGTCTCAAGAAGAGATAATTTCTCTGGGGATAAACCCCTTAACTTAGAGTTTACCAAATGCTCTTTTTTTTCACTGTCAAATAAATGGGATATTAAATCATAATCTCTCATTTTAGTTAACTTTGGTATACTTTATATCCATATTAAAATTTTTTTCCTTATTAGATGATTTAATTAAAATCTCCGAGATAATTCCTAGGGAGAGCACTTGTATCCCAACTATTATCATTGATATTGATAAAAAAAGTAAGGGCCTAACAACTGAAGATTGATCAAAAAAATAATTAACTAAAAGATACATAAAAATTAAAGTTCCCAATAATATTGAACAAATTCCAAATCCTCCAAATAAATGATTTGGTCTTTGATAAAATTTTGTTGTAAAAGCAACAGTCAAAAAGTCCAGAAAGCCTCTCATAAATCTTTCAAAACCATATTTGGAAACTCCATGAACTCTTTTTCTGTGATTTATTACGATCTCAGAAACTTTAAATCCCTGGTCATGTACTAAGATAGGAATATATCTGTGTAATTCGCCATAAACAAAAAGTTTTTTATAAACTTCTTTTTTATAAGCTTTGAAACCACAGTTAATATCGTGAAGATCTATTTTAAAAAGCTTTCTATTACAGAAATTAAAAAATTTTGATGGAATAGTTTTTGTTAATGGGTCATTACGTGTCTTTTTCCATCCTACAACACAATCAGAATTAGAGTCATTTAATAATTTGAGCATATTGGGTATTTCTGCTGGATCATCTTGTAAATCTGCATCCATAGTAATTAAGATATCACTTTCAGCTTTTCTGAAACAAAAATTTAAAGCAAGAGATTTACCGTAATTTTTAATAAATTTAAACCCTTTTACTTTTTTATCTTTAAAACATATGTTCTCTACTATATTCCAGCTACCATCATCACTTCCATCATCTACTAAAAAGATTTCATAACTAATATTTTCTATTTTAGACATCACGTTTACGATTTCATCATATAAAATTTTTATTGAGCCAACTTCGTTTTTAATAGGAATAACAATTGTAATATTCATAAATGTTTTTATTTAAAATAATCTTTTATAACATTTTAAAATTAATTAATAGAAACATATATTCAAGAATATAATTATCATAAATTGTTAATTTAAGTTCGACCAATGTTAACTTTATCTACTGAGATTTCATAAAATATATCTTAAACTTTAAGATATCTTTAATCTATTTTATCATTTTCATCAAAAAAATAATGATTCTTGATTAATTGACTCATTAAATTTTCCTAACCTTTTGCAAATAAAGATTTAAGATTATTTCATTCCATAAATATTGGGAATAATCTCTTTTTCTTTTTAAAAATTCATCATATTTTTGATCAAAAAAAACTTTATTATAAATTAATTTTTCATCCATAATTGATTTTACTAATCTTTTATTCAATAAAAGATCTCTTAAAGGAAAAGTAAAACCAAGTTTTTTTTTAGAAATCAAAAATTTTGGGTTTAAAACTTTCAAAACATCTACTATTTCTTTTTTTGGTTCAAAAAAGTTGAATAAATTTTCTCCTTTTTTTAAGGAATAATTGACTAATTCTTTTGTCAGGAATGGATTTCGATGCTCAATTGAGTTTAGCATGCTAGCTTGATCTGTTTTATCAAGTAACTTAATGAGATAATTTTTAAAAAGATAAGTTTGATTATCTTTTAGATTTCCTTTTTTAAAAATTTTTTTATTTTCTAAAAAAAAATTTTTATCTTTTTGAAAAAGATTTGATAAGTCTTTATTTAATAATTGTCCTCCAGTCCAAACTGCCTGTAAATTACTAACGTCTTCTTGAATTGTGTTAAAGAAAAATTTTAATTTATTTGTAAAACTATAGTTAATATGATTTTTTAAATCTAGTTTAATTAGACCTAATTTTTTGTTGATAAATTTTAGTAAAAAATTAGGAACAAAAAATTTAATCAATTTTGCAATTAGATAAGCTTTGAAAGTTGGATAACCATAAAATAACTCATCGGCACCATCACCTCCTATAGTAAATTTAGTTTTATTTTTTATTGACTTATAAAGCAAAAAAGAGGGTACAAAAGAAGGGTCTCCATTAATAGAGTCCATATTGATTTTAATTTCTTTTAGAGTATTTTTATAATCAATATTTTTAATAAGTATTTTTTTATCAATCTTTTTAATATTTTTAGTTTCATCATAATTTTTATTTTGAAAACTCACTGATATTGATTTGAATTTTTTTTTTAATTTAATAAATATTTCTTTAATTAGATTGCTATCTATTCCACTACTAAGTAGTAAAAAAGGTTGTGTATCCGCTATTGTAAAATTATTAAAATTATCAATTAAAATTTCATTTAAATTTTTTTTTTTATTAAAAAAAATATTATAATTGGGTCCTTTAGATATATCCCAAAATATTTTTTTCTTTATTTTTTTTTTTGACAAATCAAAAGTCAAATACTCACCAGGTTTTAATTGTTTAATGTTTTGAAAAAGTGTGTTGGGAGCACTTACTATTGAATATTTAAAAAAATTTTCGAGTGATGCACTATGAATTTCTTTTTTAACAAGTCCTGTTTTTAATATGCTTAATAAACTACTAGAATATATAAAATTTTTTTTTGAGAAATTATAGTATAAAGGTTTTTGACCCATATAGTCTCTAGATAAAATTAATATATTTTTTTTTTTATCGTAAATTGATACTGACCACATCCCATCAAAGTATTGAAAACACTTTTCGCCCCAATAAATGTACGCGTGAAGAATTACCTCAGTGTCACATAAAGTTTTGAAATTAAAATTTTTCTTTTCTAAAAATCTTTTAACTTTCAAAAAATTATAAATTACACCATTAAAACAAACTACAATATTCTTATCTTTAGATATAATTGGTTGATGACCGTTTTTCTGGTCAATTACTGACAATCTATTTGTACCAACAAATATTTTTTTTTCATTATTTCGATAAAAACCAGTTTGATCAGGTCCTCTATATTTTTGAGATTCTGAAATTTTATTTAATATTATATTCGTATTTCTAAAATTTCCTACTAATCCAAATATACCACACATAATTTATTCCTTGAAATTCATTAATATTTATTTTTAAAATTTTTGTACAAAACTTTTTGATATAGATGATAATATTTTTTTGCAATCAGTTTTGAATCGTACTTAAGAATTTTATTTTGAGAATTTTGATTTATTTTAGTATTATATTTTGTTTCTTTGGCTAACCATATGATTCCTTTGGCTAAGTATTTTGCATCAAATTTTTTGACTATGTAACCATTAATTTTATGATCAACAATTTCAGAAATACTAGTATTATCAAAACATATCGTGGGAGTTCCACAATACATTGCTTCAGCAAATGTTTTTGGCCAAGCATCTTGAACTGATGAGGCTACAAAAATATCTCCACATGAATATATTGCACTTAATTTTTTATTATTATCAATATAACCAAAACTTTTATATTCAATACCTATGTTATCTAAATCTGAGTGTGACCAAAAATTTCCAAAAATTAAGACATAAAACTTCTCCTTATCAATAAACTTAAGGCTATTTAAAAATAAATTCCAACCCTTTCTTTTACTTTGTGGGTTTTGAGCACCATAAATAATAACTTGTTTTTTTGTTTTTATTTTTAACATTCTTTTAGCTTTTTCTTTTTTTATTTTTTTGAAACTTTTAATATTTATATTATTATCTATTTTTAAAATTTTCTTATTCTTTAAAACATAACTTGATTTAGCTTTTTTTTTTAACCAATCACTTACTGCTATAAATTGAAAATTTTCTTTAAAGACTTTTCTTTTATATATTTTTATAAACTCTGATATTTTACTTTTTTCATATTTAACAAAATCCATGTTGTAATGTGAGCCTCCAGTAAATGGCCACATATCTCTCATTGTCCATAATACTGGTTTCTTTATTTTTTTTAAAGATCCTAAGTTTATGAAACCTTGACCTAGCCAATGTATATGTATGATGTCTGCATTTTTATAAGCTTTTATTTTTGTTATATCAAAACCCATTAATCCAATTGTAAATGTTTCTCTTGGGGCATGAAGGAAAATTGACTTAAATAGTCTTTCTATAAATACAAACAAAAGTACTAAAATTTTTTTTAAAATACCTTCACTAATAAAATGAAACTGTTTAATTTTTAATTTTTTTTTAAAATTACCAGGTTTACTGTTATTAAGTATTTTTGAATCTAATTTTAATTTTAATAATGCTGTATGTAAAATATATGCACCTTTAAATGCACCATTTTCAGGACTTCCTCCAACTACATGCAATATTTTCATTTATAATTTTTTATTATATGAGAAATTATTTTGTTTTTAATTGTAAAAAAATTTTTTGAATTTATTACAAAATAATTTGATGAATTTTTTTTTAATTTATGAAAAATTAAATTTGAGTTTACATGCATTTTTTCAATAATTTTTTCTTGCATGTTCTTTTTATTTAATTCTTTATCATGAACTATCCTATCTTTTATAATTGCAATTTCTTCATTAACAAATATTAATATATCTGGTTTTGGACAAAGCTCTAAATATTGATTAATAAATTGCTCATTTTTTTCTCCTGAAACAATTAAACTATTTAATCTATGTATAAAACCTTCACAATCTATTATTGCATCTGTATTTGGGATGAGTTGTTCATAAATATTTCGACTTGAAAAAAGTTCACCTATCCATCTATAAAGGGTTTCTTTTCTTTTGCTATTTTCTATTTTATTTTCAATAAACAAATTTACTAAATTGTAAAATTTTAAATTATTTTTTCCAAAAATCATTTTTTGTTTTTCAATTAAAATATTCATTCTTTTTTGAAAAAATTTTCTGAAGAAATTAAAATAATTTTTTTTAGAATTTTTTTTTGATTCTTTAAATTTTACTTTTTGAGTTTTATTTTTCTTTGAGTAAAATGTTAAAATATTTTTATCAATTAAGTTTAAACTTTCAACATTTTTTAAATTGCTGTAAAAAAAATTTCTATAATCTTTTATCTTATATCTTTTTAGCAAAGGATCTCTTAATAACTCATTTTTATAAAATGTTTTACCCGCATAAGGGGCTCCTATAAATTCAATTACAAACATTTTTAAATTTTATTATAAAGTATGTTAAAAATATCTTTTTTTCTAATTTTAACTGGGTTATTTTTTAATCTTTGTTCATTAACACTTCCCACAATTAAATTTAAATTTGGTATTATTTTTTTATTTAATTTTTTTAGATTTCTCTCAAGATTAAAACTTTTTTCTACACTTTCAAGTATAGTTAATAATTCATCAATATTTTTTACCTGAAAAATTTTAAATAAAATGTTGTATCTTTCTAATAAATTAAAATTACCAATGCAGCTTTTTAAATTTTTATAATTGAATTTTATAAATTCATTTAAAGTTAACGAAACTGCGTGTCCATGAGGAATGTTAAAATATGATGTAAAAGGATATGATAAAGCATGAGGTGCAGTCGTTTTGCTTATTGATATTGCTTTACCAGAATAATATGCACATAAAGACATTTGATAAGTGCTATCAAGACTTCTAGACACACAATAAATTTTATATTTTGAAATAAAAATTTTTAAAGATTTTTTAGCAAATCTAATACTTTCCGCTGTAGATTTAACAGACAATATAGATTCGATCGATTGTGCCATGGCATCAAAAGCAGAGGCAAATTTAGTAATATTAGAGTTAGACAAAACAAGTTTTGGAAATAGAAAAGAATGGTTAGGTTTTACAGATTTATCCTCAATGCTAAATTTATTTTTCTTTATATAGATTACAGAGTTTGTGGTTACTTCAGCACCAGAACCTGCTGTAGTTGGAATAGCAATTAAATCACAAAATCTTTTAGTTGCTTTATAATTTCCAAAAGTTATTTTTTTTTCTAAATTTTTTTCATAAGTGAGAACATTTGCGGACTTTGCTAAATCAAGGACTCCACCACCACCAACAGCAATAATTAATTCTATTTTGTGTTTTAATAATATATTAATTAATTTTTTTAGATCAAAAACTTCTGGTAAATTTTGTTCTTTAAAAAAAAAAAAATAATTTTTTTTTTTAATCAACTTCTGAATTATAGCCGAAGCTCCTGATTTAAAAAAAGACTTTTTTCCTGCTACAACCAAGATGTTGTTATAATATTTATTATTAATCATATTTTTCAATTCTTGATAATTATTTTTGTTAATATATTCCATTTTTACTCTTCACTTTTAAGTAATCTTCTTAAAGCCTCATGATCTAATCCTCTATATTTATAAAATTTTAACTTAAAATTTAACTTTTTTATATGCTGTAATGCACTTACATGAGGACTTAAATGATAATCTTTAATTTTATCATAAAGTTTAGAAAACTTATCTATATTTCTTGAGGAACTCACAAACCAATAATCTGCTAATCCATTTTTAAAAGTTTTATTATTTTTTTTTATTTTGCTTTTATAATTATTTCTTGGTGAGGGTACATCATTATGATGGGAAACAACAAAATAATTAGACATTTTTTTATTTAATTTAAACGGCTTTATAAATGCCCAATCTAATCTTGTTAAAAATACTAAATCATATTTAAAATTATTTTCTTTCTCATATTTTTTTTTTAATTCTATCACTTTCTTTGTACTATACCATCTGCTATAACCATTTAAGCCTCTATTGTATCTTTGTCTTAACTGCAACAACTTATTAATACTATAAAATAAAATTCTTAAAAATTTGAAATTAAATATAGCCTTAAAAAAAAAATTTTTTTTTTTCTCTATACAATATAATTTTGGAACATATAATTTTTTTAAGTCTTCTTTAAATTCAAGCGACTGTGAATGTATAAATACATCGTAACTTTTTAAATATTCAAAAACATTTTTTTTATAAAACTTATATGATAATTTAGGATTTAGACTTTTACCTTTTCCAAATTTTTTTTGAGCACTTCCAACTAATCCATAAAAACATACAGCTATTCTCATGGTATTTTAAATAAATTGAGTTTTTGCATTAATATTTTTTAAAATATCATTTTTAATTTCATTAATAAAGGTACCTGCTTTCAGTATTACCAATGGATTATTATATTTTGAAAGAATCTTGGGTGATTTAACTACAAATTTACTTCCATAAAATCTTTTATTTTGTTTTTTCTTATCATTGTCTAAAATATATATTATTCTTTTAGTTTTAAGTCCAAAATTAATTAAATACTGGGCAAAAACATGAGCACCAAATAAAAAAATAGGCCTTCCTGTTTTGTCAATTTTTTTGTTTATTATTTTAATCATTTTAAGATGATGGTGTACATAATCTAGATATAATTTTTTATTTTTTTTAAAAAGATTGTTCTTTAACTTAGTTTTTTTTATTTTCTTTCCTACCTTAATACATGAATAAAAAATACTATGATCATTTTTGAATAATTTTTTTTCCAATATCTTAAAATTATAACTATCTAAAAAAAATTTGATTAAAGATTCATTTAAAAAAATTGTGTGTTCAAAATTAATACAATTTGTAAATTTTTTTCTTAACATTACTTGGAGATTTGGTACTGAAAATATCATCTTATCTCCTACCTTAAGTTTTATATTCAAAATTTTCATAAATTTGTGAGGATCATACATGTGCTCAAAGACATGAGAATGAATGAAAGTGTCTACTTGTTGATTTATTTTAGTATAAGAATTAAAAAATCCTTTTATTACTTTTGCTTTAATCTTTTTTGATACTGTTGGATTAGGCTCCACAATAGTCCATTTAATTTTTTTATTTATTTTATGATACTCTTTGCACAAAATTCCATGTGCACCGCCAATTTCAAAAATTTCTTTAGGATTAAATTTTTTTATAAAATTGGCAAAACTTTTATGATGTAAAAGCCAAAGCCTACCAATACTTCCAGAGTTTTGATGGTTTTTTGGGTATACTACACCAGTTGGCATCAATGGATTTAATTGAATAGTTCCTGATGACTTACTTATTTTCCAGTTCATATCAAAAAATTGATCTTTATTAATATTTTTATTAGTTACGCCCATAGAGATCGGAAAATTTTTAAATTGGTATAAATTTGTTAAATCTTTTTTTTGATTTACAACATCAAAGTTTCTATAAATTTTTCTAACTTTTTTCATTAACTTCTCTATAGATTAAATCTTTGCCAAGATAATATAAAAATTTAGAGTATGGATCATGATGTAAAGCTGCAATATTTAAAAATATTAATCCTGTCATTATTTTTACTTTTTGCAAGTCATATCCATTTTTTATTATCCACTTATCTAAATTATTTAAAAGCTGATCATAAATAAGTTTTTTTTTAATATCTAAAAATATTTTAGAATTTTTAATTTTAATATTAAATTTATTATTAACTATACTACTGTGAGGTATTATTAGGCCATGGTATAATTTAGCTAAATCATAATATATATCTCCATAATTTATTATACCACCAAAGTTTTGTCTCCAATCAAGTAAGAAAAAATTTTGATTTGACATAAGTATGTTTTCAAAGTGAAGATCACCATGAAAATTCACGGGTACACCTCTCGAAATGGTTTCCCAGTCAATCTGGTTTAATATTTGTTTTAATTTTGGTCTATATTTATTGTTAATAAATTCTGATTTATCTTTAACTTTAAATTTATCATAAAATTCTATTATGCGTTTTTCTGTTTTCTTTTTATAAAATTGCCTACAGATTTTATAAAATCGTATTTTATTTTTTTGATTTAGATTTTTATGAATCCAAAAATTTTTTAGATAAACTAATAAATTATCAAATTTTGATATTGAGGCTACTTTTGAAAAAATTTTTCCCTCAATTTTTTTATAAACATAAAAGTTATCTGAATAACTTGTTATTTTTGGTGTATATTTTTTTAATAATTTTTGTCTTTGAACTCTTTGTTTTATAAAACTTTTATCATTTGAAAACTTTATTATATTTCCATTCACGACCCAAAGAGCTTCATTAACTTTAGGCAAAATATTTATATCTTCTTTTTTTTCTTTTTTCTGTAATTGTATTAGATCATTTAAGCTCCCGCCGTCAGACCATTTAAATTCTTTTGCATAAAATTTATTTTTATTTAACATTCTTTTAATTGCAAACGCTTCTCCTTCTGCTATGCAATCAGGAACATTTTTCATATTTTTCCAAAATATTTTATAATCTTTAATGCCTGCTACACCTATATACTTAAAAATATTTTTTTGTTTATCGTGCCCTTTTTCTAATAATTTCTCTATGAATTTATTTTTATTAAACTTAATTAATCTGTAATTTTCAAAGTTTTTATCATTTTTGCTAAATCCTAACCAATTTTGATTTATTTTTAAATTTAATGGTCCTTTTAAATAACTATCACAAGAAATAAAAATAAATGGTGATTGCAATTTTTTTTTACATTTTAAAATTGAAAGTCCCAGACCAGATTTTGGGCCCTCAAACTTATTTATTTTAATATATTCAAAATTTGTTTCTGGGTGAGCTATTTCTAAATATTGTTTAACTTGATCACCTAAATAACCTAGGCTGATCAAAAATTTTTGTTTTTTATGAAATTTTTCAATTATATGGGATATTAACGGTTTAAAATTAACCTCCATTAATGATTTGTTAAAAAAAAAAGTTTTTTCTTTTAATCTTGAACCGGTGCCTGATGTGGGTATGAAAACTTTAAAATTCAAATTATTGCCTATTATAATCGTCAGAAAGTCTAACTACATCTTTCAATTGAGATGTACTTGCCTCCAAATATAAAGAAGGCTTATTTTTTGCAAACATTCTGTGTATTATAAATTTATTGAGTGTAATTGATTGACCTTTATTTAGTTTAACAGTTTTCATTTTTTTTAAATTTTTTCCAATTAAAACGTACAAAGGTCCATCTAATACATAAATGGTTTCAATTTTTTTTTTATGAAATTGTAAACTGCATCTACAATTTTTTTTCATAAATAATTTTTTTAAGGTATAGTGTTTATTGTTTTCAATTATTTCTTCCCAGCCCCAAGGTTTTTTAATTTTTTTTATCATTTATTTAAATTCTTAAATTTCTCAAATCTGGATTGAATAAAAAAAATTGATCATAAAATAACTTAACATAGTTCTGCATTTGCCATTTACTGTTAAAACCATATTTTTTTTTCATCCATTTTTGACCTTCTTGATAATATAGATTAATATTTTCATGATAATCATCTGTTTTGATCAAATTGCTTTTGTTAATTAAATAACTTTCGTTTTCTTCAGCAAAAACTCTTGAGGTAATCATTGTAGCAAAATCGTTTGCATAACTTTTTGCAATAAGTTCACTCGTTAGCCCATATCCCCTAAAATTATTTCCATCAAACAAGAAATGTTTGTAGTTGCTTTTAAAATTACACAATCTGGATATAAGCTCATTTTTTAAAAAAAAAGCGTTACCATCAACATACCAGACAAATTTTTCTTTATTTTTTTTAAGGAACTTTCTTTCTCCCCATTTTTTTGAGCAAGGTACTACCATTCCAATTTTTTTATATTTCTGTGCTATACTTTTTAAAATTTTAATTGTTCTTTTTTTTTCAAGTTCAGTATCATTTGAAATTAGAAAGAAATACTTGTACTTGTTGAATTTTTTTTCTAAATATAGTTTTTTAAGTGCATAATTCATACCCCTAAAAAATCTTAATCCATTTTTTTTAATATTTTTTGAGTTTGCATGCCAAGTACAATTTTTTGATAAATTTTTATTTTCTGATCCTGATTCTAATACAAAAATATCTGTATCTTTTCCATCATACTTTTTAATATGATTATATAATTCGTCTGTAACTTTAGGTAAATTTCTATTTAATATTATTGTTGCAACTTCTTTTATCATAGAATGTTAAAATTTTTCAAATATTTTAGAATGTCTTTTTTTATCTCTAATTTTAAATAATCATCAAGTCGTTGTTTTTTTTTTTTAAAAAAAATTTCATCTAGATTTTTTTTAATTATTAGAAATTCTTTTTTTGAAAAATTATAATGCCCACAAATTATTGACATATCTTCTTTTGAAAGCATTTTTTTATCAATTACCCATTTTTTCCATTTTTTTGATTTAAATGATATATCATTAAATTTTTTTTTTAGTTGCGTTAATTTTAATTCATCCATAACCTTAATTAAACTAAGAGTTTCTCTCACTCCAAATTCAGGAGCAACATTTGCCGCATGTATACCAATCTTCGGATGCCATGATAAAGCTGTTTCTGATAGATAATCTGTATTATGGGCTTTCATCATAACATTAAATGTCTCACATAACTCGATCATTTTTGGTAACTGTATTTCAGCAGGTATTTCATTTTCTACTCTTATTGGAGAGTCAAAAGATCCTACATTTTTTGTTTCCATAACTTTTGTTCCTGATTGAATGACAACGAAAGAAGGTTTAGGCAAAACTTCTGACTCACAAAATTTAATCACTTTTTTTAAAGTTTGTCTTAGTTCTTCAGGGGTATTTGTTGTTCCTGATTGTTCTTCTGTTCCAATTTCAAAATAAATTTTTTTGTTTTTCGATTTAGCGTATTTTGAACAGTATTTATATAATTCAAATAATCTTTTAAATGATTTTTTTTGATTTTTTTCAATTCCACTCAAACTTAAGCTTGTATCAATATGTATAAAATGAAAACCTGAGTCTATATCATTTTTAAAAGATAATTTTGCACTCTTCATCGCTTGTTTTTCTGTTAATTTTTTTTTAATCTCTAAATTGTTTTGCCAAGGCCCGCCATGGTCTCTTGCAAGAAAGACGTTTTTTTTTTTATCTAATTTTTGTACATATGCACTAAATTCTTTAGTATCCCAATTATTTACATATCCTCCTCCTAATTCTTTACAATCAACTTGTCTTCTACTTGCTATTAAAATAATTGGTATATTTTTTTCATTAGCTATTTCAACTGATGCATCAACACAATTTTTACTCATTGGACCAACTGCTAATAAAGTAGGTCTTTTTTTTTTGAATAAATCCTCAATTTTTTTTGGTAAAATATTTGATATCATGCCTTCCAATTTCCAGATAATTTATTTTTTTTTGGCAAATTATTTATATCAAATTTTTTGAAATATTTTTTCATAATCTGTAAACAAGCTTCAGCAACAGCTCTATCGCCCCCACTTCTATGAGTAACATAATTTGAGTGTTTTTTTGCTAGTTCATGTCCATTTGCTGGGCATATAGAGTATAAAACTTTTTTCATAACAATTGCATCTAAAATACCATCACCAATATAAATTACTTCTTTAAGATCATATTTTTTTTGTATCCAATCTAATCTTTTAATAGTACTTACCAGATCTAATTTAAAACTCATATCGTCTACAATTCTTCTTTTTGAAATTTTAAATCCTTTCTTATCACCTGTGATAAATCTTATTTCTAAATAATTTTGTAATATACTAAGCATATCATGATCGTCCGGCCCAAAAATTTTTTGTATCTTGCCTGACTTTGAATAGATAAACTGACCATTTGTCATTACACCGTCAACATCAGCAATTAAAACTTTTGGTTTGTGTTTAATCATATAAATATTGTTTTTTTATTATCATATTTATGTAAATTGTTTTATATAAAAATATATCTTGTATAAATATTTTTATAAAATGATACTTTATCTATTCATTTTAAATTGACAAATATGAAAAAAAATAAAATTGTTTATTGTGGTCTAGCAGCAGATATTTTACATGAAGGACATATAAATATTCTTAAAACTGCCTCCAGACTTGGAGATGTAACTGTTGGATTGCTAACTGATAATGCAATTGCCTCTTATAAAAGACTTCCCCATTTAAATTATAAACAAAGAGAAATTGTGTTAAAAAATTTAAAATTTGTTAAAAAAGTTATCCCTCAAAATACTCTTGATTATACTTATAACTTAAAATTAATTAGGCCAAATTTTGTGGTACATGGGAATGATTGGAAGTCAGGAGTTCAAAAAAATGTTAGAAAAAAAGTAATAAAAACACTTAAAAAATGGTCAGGAAAACTTATAGAGCCCAAATACACAGAAAATATATCCTCCACAATAATTAAACAAAAAATAAGTGAAGTTGGAACATCACCAGATGTAAGAAGATCAAAATTACTAAGATTAATTAATGCAAAAAAAATTGTTAGAATATTAGAAAGTCATAGCTCATTAACTGGTTTAATTGTAGAAAAAATAAAAGTTGAAAAAAAATCAACTTTTTTTGAGTTTGATGGTATGTGGTCATCAAGTCTGACTGACTCACTTTTAAGAGGTAAACCTGACAATCAATCAGTTGACTATTCAACTAGAATAAATGGATTAAATGAAATATTAGATGTCACTACGAAGCCAATAATTTTTGATGCTGATAATGGTGGGCGACTAGAGCATATTTCGTATCTTGTAAAAACATTGGACAGAATAGGAGTTTCTGCAATGATAATAGAAGACAAAGTTGGTTTAAAAAAAAACTCACTTTTTAAAAATCAAAAAGGGGTTAAACAAGACAGCATAAAAGGTTTTTCAAAAAAAATTACTGCTGCCAAAAAATCAAAAATTTCTGAGGATTTTATGATAATTGCAAGAATTGAAAGTTTTATTTTAGGAAAATCACTTTCGGACGCTCTTAAAAGGTCAGAGGCGTATGTAAAAGCAGGTGTTGATGCTATAATGATCCACAGCAAAGAAAATAATCCAAAAGAAATTTTTGCATTTAGCAAAATTTTTTCAAAGAGCAAGTATGCTAAACCTATAGTTGTTGTGCCTTCAACATACTCTAAAATTTTTGAGAGAGATCTTATAAAGAACAATATAAAAGTTGTTATTTATGCTAATCATATGTTAAGAGCCTCATACCGTGCAATGACTCAAACAGCTAAAAAAATTTTAAAAAACCAAAGGGCCTATGAAATTGAAAAAAATATTGTGCCAATAAATGATATTATTAATCTTATATAGATGATCAATGCAAAAGATTTAATTTCCACTTTTAAAAAAAAAAAAATTTCATTTTTTTGTGGAGTCCCAGACAGTGTATTAAAAGATTTTATAAAAACAATAGAAAATGATAAAAAGTTAACCCATTACACGACAGTAAATGAAGGTACGGCTATTTCTACAGCTATTGGACACCACTTAGACACTAGTGAAATACCCTGTGTTTATTTACAAAACTCTGGTTTGGGTAATGCTATTAATCCACTTATTTCAATTGCCCACAATAAAGTTTACTCCATACCCTTGATAATGGTTATAGGTTGGAGAGGCGCACCTAGACAAAAAGATGAGCCACAGCATGAGACAAAAGGGAAAATTACTCCTGATCTACTTAAACTTCTTGGTATAAAATATATTTTAGTAAATAAAAAAGATGATCTTACAAAAGTTAAAATCGAAATTGAAAAAATAAAAAAAAAAAATTGCGTACTCGCAATACTTATAAAAAGTAAGACAATAAAAAATCTCAAATTCCAAAAAAAAATAGTTTTAAAAAAACAAAATTTATTAACCAGAGGTAAATTTATTGAAAGTCTATTAAGTTATATTGATAAGGATTCAAAAATAGTATCAACAACTGGATATACATCTAGGGAATTAATGCAAATTAGAAAAATAAAAAATTTTCAAAGTGGTTCGGATTTCTATATGGTTGGAGGTATGGGGCATGCTTCCTCTGTGGCGCTCGGAGCCTCTTTTAGAAAAAACAAAATTATATGTTTAGATGGTGATGGCTCTACATTAATGCACTTAGGATCACTGGCTTCAAATGGTTTCTTTGGTAAAAAAAACTTTAAACATATTATGCTTAACAATGATAGTCACGAGTCAGTTGGTGGTTTCAAAACAAAAGCTAAAAATATAGATTTTAGAAATCTCGTTAAATCATTAAATTATAAAAATTATTTTAAAATAACAAGCTCTAAGAATTATATCAATATACTTAAAAAATTTTTAAAATTGCCAGGCCCTAGTTTTTTAGAGGTAATCATTACAGAGGGTGTAATTAAAAATTTAGAAAGACCCAAAAATTTAATAAAAATTAAAAAAGAATTCATGAAGAAAATTTTAGTTTAATGGAAAAAAAAATTAGAATTAGATCTAAAGATGAAATTAAATTAAGAAAAAAAGCCTTTATAGAAATTACTGACCTTTTGAAAAAAAATAATTTATTTTTTTTTTTGTATGGGGGTGTATTGCTTGGATTTATAAGAGATAAAAATTTTATTAATTGGGACTGGGACGTTGAAATAGGAATGTTTAGATCAACATTCAAAAAAAATTGGAAGCAAATAATAAAATTGTTAGTTGATAATGATTTTATAATAATTTCAGAAGATATTAATGATCTAAAAATTAATTTTACAAAATATACCAATAAAAAAATTACCACTTTTGAATTGAATGGATTTAGGTATGATTTTTTAAGTGGAAATTATATTAGAAAAAAATTAAATATACCTAAAAAATTTTTTGACAATATGGAACAAATTTTAATTTTCAACAGAAAATTCAAGGTTCCGAAACCAAAAAAAAAATTCTTGGATTTTTTTTATGGTCAATGGAAAACACCAAATCGCACCAGTAAAAAAGATATCTATTTAACAAAGATGATTAGAAAAGATAATAATTGGTCTTATTATAGAAAAATTGATAAAATTATTAATATGTGTTTTAAATAATTTATTTTAATTCAATTATTTTGTCATAGTATCTATTCATGTCTCTATCATGACTTACAATAATTAATGTTGCATCTTTTAAGTTATTTTTAATATTCTTTATAACCTTAAATTTTGTTTTATTGTCTAACTGGTTTGTGGCCTCATCTAATATTAATAATTCTGGATTTCTATAAATTGCTCTTGCTATTACAATTCTTTGTCTTTGCCCACCTGATATTTTTGATCCTATCTGTCCAACATCAGTATTTACTCCTTTTTTACAATTATTTATTAATTCATCCAAATCAGCAATTTTTGCAGCCCATTTTATTAAATCGCTATCAATTTTATTTGCAGGAATACCAAGTGCTATATTATCTTTAATTGTTCCATTAATTAAAAAAATATCTTGTGTAACATAGCCAATTCTATAACCAAGATTGGATAAGAAACTTCTAACTAATTCACCATTAATAAAAATTTCACCTTTTTCAGGTTCAATTAAACCCATAATTATATTTAATAAAGTTGATTTTCCACTTCCTGTTTTGCCGATTATTCCAATTGTTTCATTTCTAGAAATTTTAAGTGAAAATTTTTCTAACACTATTTTATTTTTATATTGAAAAAATAAATTTTTAATTTCAAGATTTTTAAATTTTGAAATTTTCTTTGAAGATAAAAATTTATTTTTTTTATTATTTTTTTTTAAAGAGGAAATTTCTTGATAAATTTTGTCAAAAGCTGGCTTATTATATTTAAGTGTGCTGTAATTTGAAAATATTGAATTAAAACTTGGAATTATCCTTGCAATCGCTACAGCTAATAATGCTAAAAAAGGCAATATATCATTATAATTCTGCTTATATTTGAAATAAATTATAATTATAATTGACACAAGTATTACTGCACTTATTTCATAAACATTTTTTAAAATTTTAGAAACAAAAAATTTGAATTTGTCATTGTCTAATTTTACTTTCAAATTTTCAATAAAAAAACTCTTAAAAAAATTTTCTATTTTGTATATCTTGATTTCTTTTATTAGTCCTAGAGAATTTAAAATATTTTGAATAATATTTGTGTTTGACTGCATTGTTTGCAAACCTTTCGAGTAAAGTCTTTTTTTAAAAAAAAATACATATATAAGTGAAATTAAACATAAAAAAGTTATTGAAAAAAAAGAAACTAATAAATTATTAAATAACAGTGCTAAAAAAATAAAAAATATTAAAATAATTTCTTTTAAAATATTTACGTGTGTTATCAAATAAGCGTTTGCTTTTGGTACAGCTGAGGTTATGTTTCGTAAAAATTCTGAGGTATTTTTTTTTGAAATTTCAACAATATCTAAATTAAGATAATAGTTAAAAAGTCTTGATATATTATGATAATTTAAAATCTTATTTATGTTGGCTTCAAATAAACTTAATAAAATTTGAATTATATTTTTTAAAATCAAAATACAAATTAGAACTAAAAATAAAGTAGATGCAAATTCATCTATATTCAAATTTTTAAATGATAAATTAGTGAATCCCAATAAAGAATTTAATTTATTGCCCATTGATACTGGATTTTGTAGATAATAAATTAACAATGGAACTGAACTTAAGCTTATAAATTCTAAAATTGATACAATTATTTGACTAAATAAATAAAAAAATAAAATTATTTTCTGTCTTAAATTTAAAAAAACATTTATTTGAAAAATTATTTTCATTTTATATTAATTTTTTTAGCAATTATATTATTTATTTTGTGTCAAGTTTATTTAAAATTTCATTATACTTGTGGTAAAAATGCTTATCAATATTTTCGATTATGTTAATTTTATTAAAAATATTTCTATAATATTTTTTATTTGTTATCATTCTTTCAGCTTCAGTTAAATTATAGAGATTTTCTGTTTGTAATTTTTTTCTAAGATAAAGATAAATCTTAGCTAATAATATTGATTTTTTTGAAGGTTTTTTAATTAAATTAATATTTTTTAAAACCTTAAAATATTCATTCTTATTTTTTACACGATGGGAAATTTTTTTATTATCATAATAAATACTACTAGTAATGACACTTTTGATGCCAAATGTTGTTGCTTCAATACAAATTGTGCCTCTGGACGAAACAACTAGGTCCACATATTTAAAGAGGCTACTTGTGTTAACATTTCTAGGCACTAAGATAATATTATCTTGTTTATATTTTTCGTATATTTTTACTGAAGTCTTAAATTCTCCATATTTAACCTCACTATAAGGATGAATTTTATAAAGCCACAAATTTTTTTTTTGATTTCTGGCAAAACCCAGTGTCTCAGTGGTCTGTTGATGGAAGTCCCTAAATATTATATCTCCGAATAAATGATTTGACTCACTTAATGCGTGTGGAGCAAATAAAATAATATTTTTATACTTTTTTTTTAGTATCTTAATATTTAGTAAAAAATTCTTATTTCTATGTTTATTTTTCCAATTTAATTCATCATGTTGTAAAACTTTACTAGGATTAGATATTTTTGAGCTTAACTTACCACTAATTCTTTTTTTGAAATATATTTTTGCTTTATTAGATAATTTTTTAAAATTTTGTTTCTTAAAAATTTTATTAATCTCTAATATTACTGGATCATCTTTCGGTGTATTTCTTCTAAAAATTTTAAAACTTTCTCCAGATATGTAGGCTGTTGGAATATTGTATTTTTGAGAAATTCTAAGAACTAAGGAAGAAATTGATATATATGAAAACGATGCAATTAATGAATACTTGATTTTATTTTTTTTGAAAATATCTTCTAAAATATAAAAATTATAAATCGATTTTAACAATAAAACTAAAAACTTTATTTTAAAAAGTTTTGGCTTCAAAAAGCTTAGATCATTTCTTATATATTTATCCCATATTAAATCACCAAGTTGCACATCATTTATCTTAAAAGATTTTACAAACCAATCAAAACCTTTAAATGAAATTCTAAAAATAGATACAATGTATTGAAATAACGTTTTAAAAATTAAAAAAAAATTTTGAAAATTATTTTCAACTTTCTTTATTTTTTTTATACCAAACTTATTATAAATTTTTTTAATTTCACCTTTTAGCTTATAATTATAGAGTAAGAGAGGTTCATAGTTTTTATTTTTTGAAATTATGTATGACATAAACGATAACCTTAATGCGGTATCTCCTCTTCCACGGTCAGCAATTATAAATATATTTTTATTTTGGTAGCTCATTAGTATCAAGACGAGGCAGTGTTAAAGAATTCATTGTACCCAAATTGGCGAAACCTTTTTTAACTGTTAAACCAATCAGACATTTTTCTTTTTTCAAAATATTTAATGTATCAATATTGTAGGCTCCATAAGGGTAGCACATAATCCAATCTTTTTTGAATACTCCAATTTTTTTTAAAGATTTTATTCCAGCTTTTATATCTTTCTTTTGCTCATTATAAGTCAAAGAATCAAGCCAATTATGGCTGTATCCGTGACACCCAACATACATACCACTTTTAACTAATTTTTTTATATCATTTTTTGACATGTATAACTTTTTTGAAAAAGAACTTTCTGTTTCTCTCACAAATTCTCTAAATAGCTTGTTAATTATTTTGTTTCTTAGTTTTAATGAAAAAGCACGTTGTAAGAGTCTTTTAATATAATTAACTTCAGCAGTATCGTAACTATTCGGTTTACCATACTTTTTCCAAAATTTTTTTAAATCAAATTTTACAAGTCCATTTTCCAAAGCTAGGGTTTCAATTTTATTTTTTAAAAGACGATAATTATTGACAGAGGCAAGAATAAAATGAATTTTGTGAACATTGAGAACTTTTTTTTCATTAAATACTAGCCCTGGTATAAAAAAAGATGAATGAATTTTTCTTTTTAAAATTTCTGGCAACACATATTTGATATGATCCTTGAACCCATCATCAAAAGTTAAATAACAAGCGTTTATAGGTAATTCCTTTATGTTTTTTTTTGCATTAATTAATTCTTTGGTTGTTATAATATTGTAATTTTCTTGCAGATAATCCAGTTGTTTTTTAAATTTTTTAAATTCGAGTCCTTTTATCTTTGGAAATTGAGAGTTTCTTATGTTTCGCACATAATGGTAAGTTACAATTGTTAAATTTCTATTTATTTTCATTAATTTGGTCTATCTTGATCGCCATCCCCTTTAAATATTTTCACATTATGTAATTTTTTTTTGTCTACAAAAAAATATACTGCTGTATTTTTTCTAATTAAGGGATTAAAATAATTTGGCACTATCAGCTTTTTTGATTTTTGATGAATCTTGATAAATCCTGAAGAATAAATCAATTTATGTTCAAGTCCAAAACAAACTAGATCAATATATTCATAATTTTTCTCTTTTAAAAAATTAAGAAAAAACTCTCCAAGATATTTAAATGTTATTTCTTTACCATAAAAATCTATGATTCTAAGAACTTTGCTCGAATTAATATTTACCTCTCTTAAAATTAAAATAGAAACTAATTTTTTTTTGAAAAATATTCCATACGTCTCATAGTTAAAAAAGGGATGTAAAAAATATCTATCATTAAAGTATTCCCAATCTTTAAAAGGAATCTTAGATCTGTAAACTTCGAATGGAAATTTTTTTTTTAATGTATTTGAGTCTATCTTATTAATATAATAATTTTTATTTTTCTTAAATTTTTTTTTAAGTTTAATATTTTTTGGAAATGTTGCAATAACAGGATTTTCTATGTTAATGTTTGGAAGAAAAAAATGATCCATTTTTCCAGTGCTAAAACCTAAATAATCATATATTTTTTTTGTATCAAATTGAATTCCAGAGGAAATAATTGTTCTACAGCCTTGTTTCTTTAAATAATTCAATAATAAAACTCCTAACATAGGGTTTTTTGAATTTTTAGATGATTTCCACATTGTCGTCCAAATGTCTGCTTTTTTACCTTTTGAGGCTTTTATAAAGCCAATAATTCCAGTTATTTTTTTTGAGGAATTTTTTGAAATTATAAAATTTATTTTTTTTTTATTTTTATGCTGAAATAAAAAAAGTTTTTTGTTTATTGATAAGATGTGTTTAGCTCTCCATTCGTTATGAATAAAGTTCATTATCTCTTTTGTCTCATCTAATCTTGCAATGGATAAATTAATCATAAAAGATTTATTTGAACTAGTAGTAGAATATACGCTCTATCATTTCAAGTTATACATAAATAAAGATTTTAAAAAGCAAAAAAATATGTTATGAAATTTTTTAATTCTCAAATAGCATGAAAAATAAAAAAAACATTAATATTGAATTTATGAGATCAATATTTAAAAAAGCTCTAAATTATAAGGGTAAATTGTCAAAAAATTCTAAATTTGAGAATACTCAAGGTTGGGATTCTTTGGGACACATGAAGATTATTTCTGAAATTGAAAAAAATTTGAAAGTTTCTTTTGAGATAGATGAAATTATTGGAGTTAATACAGTAAATAAATTAATCACTCTAGTTAAAAATAAGCTCTAATGACATCATATTTATATGATTGTTTCATTAATAACATAAAAAAGAGTCCAAAAAAAAAGATAATTTATAATTTACAAGAAAGTTTATCAGGTAGTGATTGTTTAAAAAGACTAGAAAAAATAATAAATTATTTAAAAAAAAATAAAATTAAAATCATCGGGATAAGATCGAATAATAGCATTGATTGGGTATTTTGGTATATTGCTTCAAAAAAAATTTGTAAAAAAGTTTTTATCTTTAATAAAAATATATCTTACTCTTCAATAAAAAAAATTGTTAAAGAAAATAAAATAAATTTAATTAAAACAAATAAAGGTGTAATTAAATTTAACCAATTTAAACAAAAAAAAATAAGCACATATCAAGATATTTTATTTACATCTGGCACAACGGATGATCCCAAAGGAGTTATAATTGAAGAAAAATCTTATCTTTATGTGGCCAAATTACTTATCAAAAAATTTAAACAAAAAAAAAATGATCTTGAATTACTTTCAATGCCCTTTGAACACTCATTTGGGTTGGTTAGACTAAGATGCAATATTATAATTGGATCCTCAATATTAGTGACTAATGGTTTAAAAAATTTCCCTAAAATATATAAATTTTCCTTAATAAATAAAATTACTGGAATATCATTGGTGCCATCCGGTGTTGAATTATTAAAATTTTTTCTTAGAGAAAATAAAAATAAATTTATTGAACAAATTAAATATTTTGAAATAGGTAGCAGTTTTTTGAATATTAAAACAAGAAAATGGTTAAAGAAAAATTTTAAAAGAACCGCAATATATCATCATTATGGATCTACAGAAGCATCAAGAAGTTTTTTTACAAAAAGAGGATGTGGTGATAATTTATCTTTAAGACAAAATTTTATAGGAACAAATATAAAGGGTACAAAAATAAAAATTTTGAAAGAGAATAAAAAAAAATATGGCGAATTATTAATTAAGGGTAAAAATCTTTTTTCTGGATACTTAAACCATAAAATAAATAAAAATAAATTTTATGAAAATTGGTTTAAAACTGGTGATTTAGTTAAAAAAGTTAATTATAAAATTATATTAATGGGTAGAATTGATAATGTAATAAATATTGGAGGAAACAAAATAAATCCAGAGATAATAGAAAAAAATTTAGAAAAGATACCCAATGTATCTAATTCAATTTGTGTCGCAGAAAAAGATGAATTTTATGGCAACAGACTGTCAGTGGTAATTGAAAAATCTAGATCTTGCCATACTCCAAAGAAAATAATTAAGAGAGTTTATGATGTTTTTTTAAGTAATCCATCATATTTACAACCAAAAAATATTATATTTAAAAAAATTAAAACTACAATAAATGGTAAAAAAATTCGAAATATAAAATATTTTTAATGTATCAAAATTTTATTACAAATCTTGGAATTGGACAAAAAGGCTATCGTCTATTTTATTCAGAAAATAAATTTAAATATTTTATAATTTCTGGAAAAAACACTTACTATCGATCTATAGAAAAAAAAATTAAAAAAACAAAAAATATTAAATTAGGACATCTGAGAATTAACAAAAATAGAAACTCTTTGCACTATATTAAAAAAAAATCGCTAGAATTATCCAAGAAAAAAATAGATAAAATCATTGTTATAGGTGGGGGGTCTGTAATTGATTTTTCAAAGAGAATTTTCTTAAATTTAAAAAAAAAAAATAAATTTATAAAATTGTGGGTTTTTCCCTCTACTCTTGGAACTGGCTCGGAAGTTTCTATATCATCAATAATTTATAATAAGATAAAAAAAAATATTTTAGTAAATAAGAATTTTCTACCTGAAACTGTTATTTATGATAATGAAATAATCAAAAGTATAAAAGTTGAAAATAAATTATTGGGCTTGATGGATGCTTGTGCACATTTACTAGAATCAAAAACAACTATAAACAGCAATTATTATCTTGAATTCAATAATACTATGACATTGAAATTTTTTTTTAAAAAATATTCTTATTTAAATATAATTAGAAATAAAATTAATTTTGAAGATTTTAGTCTTATCTCTTTTAATGGAGGTCTAGCTCAAAGTAATTCGGGTTCAGGTATTTGCCACGCACTTGCACACTCTGCTGAACAATTAACAGGATATCAACACTCCAAATGTATAAGTTTTTTTCTACTTCCAGTAATAAAATATTTTACAAAATACGAAAAAGAGTTGCTAAATAAATTTGATAGTAAATCGATAAATACATTAAAAAAAATTTTAATTTATATCAATAAAAAGTATGATTTTTCTAAAATTACTAAATATTTAAATTCAAATAAAATTGATGAGTTGATTAATCTTTCTTTAAATGATCCTTGTTGGAGATTGTATAAAAAAAATATTGATATAAAATTTTTAAAAAAATGTTTATATGAAAAAACTTAAGTTTTTAATAGATGGTCTTTTAAAACAAGATCCATATTTAATAAAAAAAAGTAATAAAAAAAAAATATTATTAAAAATTTTTAAATCTCAGATCAAATACCATAAAAAAAAATGCTCGACCTATAATTTATGGTATAAAAAAAATAATTTTTTAGATACAAGTAAGATAAAAAAAGTTTCCGACATACCTTTTTTACCCAGCTCAATTTTTAAAAATCATGATTTAAAAAGTATATCTAGTAAATATAAAATCATTCAATCAAGCGGCTCTAGTGGAAATAAAAGTAATATTTATATAGATAAAACAACATCAATGTTACAAAGACAAGCTTTAACAAAAATTCTAACAAAAGTTATTGGTAAAAAAAGAAAAAAATTTTTCATAGTTGATTTGCCTATTTTAAATAGTGTTAACAAAATAAAATTAACCGCGAGAAATGCAGGCATGGCTGGTTATTTAATGGCTGCCAAAGACACTATTTATTTACTTAAATTAAATAAAAATAATGAAATAATATTAGACCTTAAGGCATTAGATATACTTCAAAATTTAGCCTCAAAAGAGAATTTTATAATAATTGGTTATACTTATATGATATGGAAACATATTTGTAATAACAAAAAATTTAAAAATTTAAATTTAAAATTTAAAAAAGATACCAAATTGATTCATTTTGGTGGATGGAAAAAAATTGAAACATTTATAAATAAAGATAATTTTTATAAGGCTCTTCAAGGTAAATTAAATATTAATATAAATTCCATACTTGATATTTATGGATTTTCAGAACAACTCGGAAGTATTTATTATTCAAAAGGCAATAGTGGAAATATTGTAAATGGATATTCTGAAGTTTTAGTAAGAGATTTTGATAGTTTAAAGATTGTAAAAGATGGAAAAGTTGGTTTTCTTCAATTTTTATCAGCACTGCCAATTAGTTATCCAGGATTTTCAATTCTAAATGACGATATTGGATATATTTCTAAAAGAAGGATAAAAAGTGGTTTTGAACATGTTGAATTTAAAACTCTGAATAGATTAGATAGACTTGAACCAAGGGGTTGTGGAGATACGCTTCCAAAAAATTTCTATGTCTAATATTCAAATAATATTTCCACAATTAAAAATGAATTCAAAAAAAGAAATAAAATTATTTCTTAAAAAAAAAAATAAACTTATAGACTTAAAAATTATTGATATCGTTGATGCTTTAAATTTCTTATCAGAATATTGGGTTTCTAATAAAATGAAAATTAGAAATGAATTTATAAATAATTCACTCGGCTATATCATTCCTTGGTTAAAAAAATCAAACAGTTTAAAATTGCTAAATTTAAACTTCAAAAATTATCAAATGCTAGATGAGCCTTATAAAGATGAAAAATATAACAATTTTCTTTATGCAAGACCTAATGGAGTTACATTGCACTGGATGACAGGAAACGTACCTGTAATTACTTTAATATCACTATTTCAGAGTATTTTAACAAAAAATAGAAATATAGTTAAAATTTCTAGAAACTATAAATCTCTATTTGAAAATATTTTTGAGGATATTCATAAAGCTAATATTCCCAATAAATTTAAAAAAAATATAAAAACCATTCTTAATTCAATAATGATAGTTTATGTTGATCATAGTGATAAGGATTCTATAGAATGGTTATCAAGAACAGCTGATACGAGAATTATTTGGGGCGGTTTCGATGCAGTTTCAAATTTATTAAGCTTACCTAAAAAAATAAGTTGTAAAGATATAGTTTTTGGTCCCAAAGTATCCCTGTGTTATGCGTCAAAAAAAATGTTGGATAAGAGTGCTAATTTAAATAATTTTTTTGAATCTTTAACAAACGATATATTTAATTTTGATCAACTAGGTTGTAATTCACCGCATAATCTATTTATTCAAAAAGGATCAAAAATATCAACTCAAGAAATAACTAATAACTTAAAATATTTTTTTTCCAATCGAATTAAACAAATTAAAAATAGCCTAGATCCTGTTAATAAATATAACTTTTTAAACGAAAAATTTAAGTATGACTTAAAGAAAAATTTTAAAATTATTAGTGATCAGGGGTATAATTGGAATATTATTATTAATTCAGAAAAATTTCCAAGGGCTGAAGATCCGCTGTACAATAGATCTATATTTATAAGTGAAATAAAGGATTACAATTATTTAAAAAAAATTTTACCAGAAAATATACAAACGGTTGGTTTATTTGTTGAGGACGAGGAGAAAAAAAAAATAATTAAATCTTTGTCTGATAATGGACCAGAAAGATTTCCCAATATTGGAAGTATGTCTAATTATTCTCATCCTTGGGATGGCTATTTACCAATGCAGTCTTTAGTAAGATGGGTTTCGAGTGTTTAAAAAAAATTAAAAATCTTTAAAATTTTTCATAAATTTAGATGCAGTAAAAATTTGAAATAAGTTAAAACTAGTAGTCGATGTATTTTTTAAAAATTTATCATAACTTTTAAGTATGTTTTTTGAGTCAAAATAGTTATTTTGTTTAAAATGTTTAGAATTAATTTCATCTTCAAAAAATTCTCTTAATTCAAACCTTAACCAATCTCTTTGTGGATCTACTATTGTTTTTTTTTGTTTTGTAAAAAAATTTGTATATTTTTTTTTTCTATAAATATTTTTTAAAATGTGTCTACTTTCTCCATTTTTAATTTTCTGATTATTACTCAAATGAAAAGAGTATTGTGCCAATTTATGATCTAAAAATGGAACACGATTTTCAACACCTGATACCATTGCAAGTCTATCCATATACTTTAGGCTTCTTGGTAAATTTACCTTTAAAATATCTTTTAATTGAGATTTTTGAAGAAAGTTAATATTTTGATTAATTATATCAGATCTATAAAATTCTTCCTTTAAATAAGTTCTAATAAAATCTTTATTAAAACAGTTTAAGTTTATGAATGGTGTACAATCTTTTGTTGATCCCTCTTGATAAGACAGTGTAATTAACTTATTAACAATACTTTGTTCTGTATTGTCTTTTAACAAATCTAACAAGAATTCATTTATATTTTTTTTATTTTTTTTTATCTTATCAAGTAGATAATTGAGATAATTATATTGATATCCGCCAAGAATTTCATCTCCACCTCCACCTTCTACAGCAACTTTAATCTTATTTATCCTTATATTTTCATACACTTTTTTTACACCAAAAAGTCTTATAGACGTAAATGGTGACTCTAACTCTAAGCACATTTTATCAAATTCTGTTTTGATGTAGTTTGGATTCACAATTGACAAAAAATTTTTAATATTTAGTTTATTTGAAATAATTTTAGCTTGTTGAGACTCACCTGCTATAAAATTATTTGAAAAATCATATGTAAATGTTTTTAATGAATTTTTTTTATTTTTTGCCATATTCAATGCTAAAGCTGTGCTGTCTGTTCCGCCACTGAATAATAAACCAACCTCACAATCTGATATCAAATGCTTATTTACAGATCTATCAAATAAATTTTGAAATGTTACTTGTGAGTTTGCTAGTTTAGAATGATCGAGTGTTATATCCCAATATTTTTTTATTTTCATAGGTTGGTCAATGGATAAATTAAGTAAATTTGCTGGTGGAATAGCTTTTATATTCTCAAAAAAAGTTAAATCATCATTGTCCAGTTGCTGCTTTAGAAAAAAATTTGCAAAAGCTAAATCATTAAAATTTTTTTTTTTTGTATATTTAATAATTGGCTTAATTTCAGATGCAAAAAGGATATATTCATTATTTTTATAATAATAAATTGGCTTAATTCCAAATCTATCTCGAGCTGCTATTATTTTTTTTTGACTAAAATTGTATATTACAAAAGAAAACATTCCTTCTAGTTCATTAATAATGCTTGGACCATATTTCTCATAAAGATTAATCAATATTTCAGTATCTGAATTACTTTTTAGATTCTTAATATCCAATCTTTTTTTTAATTTATCTGAATTATAAATTTCTCCATTGAAAACAATTATATTTTTTTTTGAATAACTAAACATTGGCTGATCACCATAGATAGTTAAATCTCTAATTCTTAATCTATAAAATATTAGATTTATATCTCTATGAAAAAAGGATTTGTTATTATCAGGACCTCTATGGCTAATATATTTTGATGAATCAATAAATTTTTTTTTATTAAACTTATTTTTACCCAAAGGAAAGTAAGCTATGAAGCCACACATTAATTTATTTCTTACTATACGATCTGATTAGCGTAAAAGTATCTGATAACTCTCGTAATTTAGAAAGATCCTGTCCATCCATACTACAAATATGGGCCATTTGTGTATCAACATTCATTGATTTATTATTTGAATAGTGTTTTTCTATGTATGTAGCTCCTTTTGAAACGGCATATAAACAGGCTCCAATACCAACAGTATGATCACTAAAACCGGAAAAAAATGAATTATCAAAGTCTGGTATTTCCAAATCTGATATTGTTGTGGGATATTTTGAAACACAATAAAGATAAATTATGTTATCACCTTTATATGGTATATCTTTATTTTTATAATCATACATTCCTAAAGATATAATTACTGGCTTTTTAGTTGAAATGATTTTATTGCAAAGCTTCTTATCATCTACTGATCTACTTGCGATTTTGTATAAGTTAATTCCTATTTCTTCACACCAATCAATTTTCTCTTCATCAAATATTGAAGCAAATATTTCAATACCAATTGTTTTTCCGTAGTTATAAATTTCAGACAATTCATCTTTTGAAATATCTAAATATACTCTATCTTTATTATTAAATAATTTTTCACTACTATATAATTGTACTTTAACATAGTCGGCTCCATTTATTTTATTTTGTAAAATCATTCTTTTTATCTCATTCATTGATCCGTAATGTTGAGGATGAATTTCAGAAATAATTTTTACATTTCTCTGACTGGAATTTTCAAACATTTTTAATCCTCTAGTTTATTTAAATCTTTTTTTGTATGAACGTCTATGATTTTAGTAACGATAAAACCAACATCGGTACTTAAACTTTTTTGAAACACTGAATTGTACTTCATAACTCTTATTGCTCCATTTTGATTATTGTCTTCGTCAACACTAATTACCTCACTTCTATTATATTTTATAAGGTGGTTAATAGCTTTATCAATATCCAAATAAGAGATATTTGGTGAATTTGCTTGTAAACTTACAACTAATGAGGGTTTTGAGTATGTTTCTATAGTTTGTACAGCATGCCTTATAGCGTCCATTTTAAAAATTTTATCTTTTGAAAGCTTCGGAGGTCTATTGATTACATTAATATTTTTTTTAAGTACAAATTCTTTTATTTTTTTATCTTCTGTTGTCACATATATATTTTTTAAATGAATTGATTTTTTTGCTTCATTGATTGTCCAATAAATCATTGGTTCACCCCAAACTTTGTACATATTTTTTCTTTTAAATCTTTTTGAACCACCTCTGGCTGGAATTATAGCAATGATATTCTTTAATAATTCTTTTTTACTTAATTTTTGATCTTTATTTTTTTTGAGACTTATACTATCAATCTTTTTTTTATATGAATAAAGATAATCTCTCTCAAAAGTTTTGTTTTTTTTATGAATTTGATATCTATATAAAGGGATATTGAGATGATGTATTTTATAATTTTCGCCAACCCTTAACCTTAACTCTTCTTCTTCACGATGTCTAAACTTTGAATTATAAAATTTATATTTCTTTAATTTACTTTTTATGTACATTATTCCACAGGCAACTGGATATTCTTTTGCGGAAACGGTAATAGTTTTTTTTTCAAATTTATTTACAAGAAAATAATCACATGAAACACAGAAATTTTCTGGGTATTCTTTTAGAAAATAAACCAAAAAATTTAGAAAATTTTCGTTTATATAATCATCTGCATCCACTCTAACAACATATTTTCCTTTAGCTATTTTAAAACCTTTATTAGCTGAAGCTGCACACCCAATATTATTTTTATTTTTTAAATATCTTAAGTTTGAATAACTTAAGAAAGGTTTTATAATTTTATCAGTATTATCTGTTGACTTATCATCAACAATTATTATTTCATAATCTTTTTTTGATAATGTTTGGTTTAAGCAACTTCTTAGACATCTTCCAATGTATCTACCATAATTATAATTAGTGATTATTATAGAGGCTAACATTTTATGCTAAATAAATATTCTCATATTCTTTTTTATATGAGTTTCTAGTATCTATCACCAATAAAGAATTTTTTCTTATCATTTCATAATTATAATTGTCATGATTTGTGACAATAATAGTAGCATCAAATGATTGAAGAGCTTTTTTATTTATATCTATACTTTTCATTTTAAAATCATAATTTCTTAATTTAGGAATTTTATATATGTATGGGTCATTATACTTAACTATAACTTTTTTGTCTTTTAATTTTTTAATAATTTCAAATGCAGGAGATTCCCTGCAGTCATTAATATTTTTTTTATAGGCAACCCCTAATACCAATATCTTTAAATTGGTGTTTTTCTTTTTTTGTTTTAAAATTTGAAATGTTTTTTGAATTATCCATTCTGGCATTGAACGATTAATTTTTCCTGCCAACTCAATAAATCTTGTATTAATTTTATATTGTCTTGCTTTCCATGATAAATAAAAAGGATCAATTGGAATGCAATGTCCACCTAATCCTGGTCCAGGATAAAAAGCATTAAAGCCATATGGTTTACTTTTTGCAGCATTAATTACATCAAAAATTTTAAGGCCCATTTTGTCACAAATTTTTTTCATCTCATTAACCAAACCAATATTTATCGACCGATAGATATTTTCATATAATTTAGTCATCTCTGCAGTTTTAATATCTGAAACTAGAATCATTTTATCAAAAATTTTTTTATATAATAACTTTCCTAGCTCACTACATTTTTTAGTTAGACCACAATATACTCTCGGTATTTTTGAGTTATTAATCACACGACCAGGATCGTCACGTTCTGGTGAATAAATTAAAAAAAAATCCTTACCAACATTAAACTTTTGTTTTTTTAAAAAAGGTAAAATTATTTCTTCTGTAGTTCCAGGGTAAGTTGTTGATTCAAAACATATTATTTGATTTTTTTTTAAATAAATTTTTATAGATGATAAAGTTTTTTTAATAAAAGATAAATCAGGCAAATTATTTCTCTTAAGTGGTGTAGGCAAACATAAAACTATTACATCTAGTTCTGAGACTCTTGACATATCTGAAGTTGCCTCAAATTTATTTTTTAATACTTTTTTAATATTTGCTGATTTTACGCTACTTAAATAACTTTTTCCTTTTTTAAGTTGTTCTATTTTCTTTTTATCTATATCAAAACCTATTACTTTTACTTTTGCATTCGCAAAATGAATAGACCTTGGTAAGCCAATATAACCTAGCCCAAATACACCAACTACTGCTTTATTTTTGATTAATTTTTCTCTTAACATTTTTTAAATATTCATAATTTTTTTTCTAGAACATAAAAAGTATAGTTCTGGAGATTTTAATTTTTTTTCAATTTTATTTGTAAGGTCTAAAGTGTATATTTTATTTTTATTTAAATATCTTAAAAAATCTTTTGTTAAAGAAAATAAATGTTGTTTGTTTAATTTTGGATCTATATGACAGTTAATAATAACATATTTACTAGTATTTAATCCAAAATTTAAAATCTTGCTTGGTTCAAAAGTGTGGTCCAATGTTAAAAAAATACCAAATAAATCAATATTTATTTTTTCATAATTTTTTTCTATATCTAGAGTTTTCAAATCAAATGCCTCTGAGGCGAATGATTTACTATTTACGGATTTATAATTATCATTTTGACCCCAGCATAAACTTGAATTATCAATAAATAAAAACTTATTTACATGTTTTCTTATTTTATTTTTATTTTTTAAGTAAATAATTTTATTTAAAAAAAGTTTTGATTTTAATTCAGATTCTTTTTGAATTTTTTTTGTCCTACCAGCAACTTGTCTTGAAGACAAATAGCCAATTATATTCTGCATTATTTGCTTATAAAAAGTATTATTTTTTTTGTATTCTTTAGCAAAAAAATTAAGAAATAAACCCATAAACGGACTATTAAATTCTGCATAATTTTTAATTTTAATTCTTTTATCTAATAATTCAAAAAGCTTTCCATGGTTTGGTAATTTTCCTTCTTTAAAAAATGAAATCATATTTGACCAACCTTTATTATGCTGACCATATATATTTGAGTAAATTTTATGTGACACTGTCTCAGAAAACCAGGGGTTATTTTGTAAAATAAAGCAATTATTGCATCTAAATACTTTAATTTTTCTAAATTCATTTTCTGAGATTGATAAATCAGATTTTATTGCCTTCAAATAAAAATTGCTTGGAAAGTATTGTTTTTTTTCTTTTATTATTTTTTTAGATCCGCAGTAAATACATTTATTGTATTTCTTAAATTTATTCATAGTAGTTAAAGAAAACTATTTAAAATAGACTCTATGCTTCAGGCTGAACGTTAAATTTTTCATTTTCTAAACAGATTTGGCATACTTTAATTGGTTTGTTTTTTTTGAATCCATCTCTAATAGCTTCCATTTTTTTTCCATTCCAAATTTCTCCAACAGTATTATTTTTTATATTTCCTATTGGAGCTTTTCTTCCAACAAAAGCACAACATGGGGCAACTGTTCCATCTGCATAAATCGCAATATCTGACCAAGGCCTAGTACAATTATAATCATCTAGTTTTGGTTGAGAAGAAGTACTAAAATCACCTTCTTTTACTTGGTCAAATATTTCAGTTGGTCTTTCCATTTGAACCTCTACAGAATCAACAATATTTAACCATTTTTCTTTAAATTTTTTAACCTCATGAAGATTTTTTTTAATTGCAACAAATGAAACTCTTACCAAAGGTAATTTTTTATTCTGGCTATCTCTTAATTTAATAAAATTTTTAATATTATTTTCTACATAGCTAAGTCTATTTTCTTTAAGCAATCTTTTAGACACAGGTACTCTTACTTCGTCATAGGTTTCTTGCGAAAAAGCATCTAGAGAGATAAACAATCTTGTTATCGAACTATTAAGTATCATTTCAGCTTTTTTTTGATTTAATAAAGCTCCATTGGTGAATAAAAATAAATCCATAATATTAGCATCTTCTGCTCTTTTAATTACTGACTCTACATTTTTAAAAAGTAAAGGCTCTGAAATACTAAGCATAAGTGCTGATAATTTATTTTTTTTAAAATCTGCAAATAGTTTATCCAACATATCTTCATCAAATGCGTGTTTTTTTGAATCATTTCTATACTCTTGGTGGCACATCACACATTCTAAATTACATCGATTTACAAGCTCCAAGTTTATTGTAAGGGGATAGTCAAAAGAAAGATCATGTTTATAGTCGGTCATGTTATAATTATAATTATCTCTATATTTTAAAAATCTATCTCCAAATTTAGATACTAGCTGACTTTTCAAAATTTCTTCAGGGTCTATTTTTGATATTTTTGAAACAAGGTTTTTTGGTTTTTGAATTAAATTTTTATTATCCATGATTAACTACAATACCTTATCTCTTTTTTTTTATAATTTACAAATATATTTTTAAATATTAGACTATTATTTCATATATCATAGGTAATATTTAATTTTTATTTAAATAGTAAAAATTTTCTACTTATAAATCTCAAGTTTTAGCGCTCAAAGATTTACTTGTTTTATTTCGACTGCCTTCCTTATCATCAAAATATTCTTTGTACTTAGATCCATATTTTAGTGGGGTATATGTGTAATATAATGTTCTTCTATCTTTAGAAGAATTATTTTTTTTTGACCTATGTGGGCAAGTATTTTTAAAAATTAGTAAATCACCTAAATTTAATGAAATTGATGCATATCGTAATTTTTTTTGACTTTCCAAATTAGGAGTTCCATCTTTTTTAGTTTTGTTTAACAAAAATAAAAAATTATTTTTGTGAGCTTTAGAAATTTCAATTGTTCCATTTTTTTTATTACACGGATCTAATGCAACTAAAATATTTACAAACTCATTTCCATATTTGTACCAGCCATTTTCTAGTTTATTGTTTTTATTTTTAAACTGAAAAATACCATCATAGTGAGCAAAAAAACCTTCTCCACCTGGAGGCTTTGAATTATATTTGTCTTTAAAAATTGTAAATTTTTCAGAAAAAATTTCTTTTAAGATTTTTAATAGAACTTCGTTTGTATATCTTAGGTAAACACCTTTATTATAGATTTTTTCAATTCTTCTTGGTAGATTATTTTGATCAAGGTATTTGTTGGTTCCTTTTGCTTTCTTTATTTCATTAATAATTTTTTTTATAATTATTTTAGTAAAGCAATTTTTTAGTATAAAAAAACCATATTTTTCATATAAGCTATAATAAATTTCAGCATTTTTATAAGGGAAAAAAATTTTAGACTTTTTATCTAAACTATTCAAACTCATTTATTAATTTTATTGTTATATCAATTAAAAATTTTTTTCAGTGCATAAATCAAGCCAATTGAGCTATTAGTACTGGTCAGCTACACGCATTACTGCGCTTCCACATCCAGCCTATCAA
>Ga0209425_10000643_pt1 | contig 42116 bp, 43 predicted proteins | sample COG_05_FD_184749 | JGI IMG/M metagenome (GOLD analysis project Ga0209425, IMG submission 184749) | Pelagic Microbial community sample from North Sea - COGITO 998_met_05 (SPAdes) (version 2) | ecosystem: Environmental > Aquatic > Marine > Neritic zone/Coastal water | place: Helgoland, sampling...
TTAGCCTACAATAATCCAGAAGTCTTTAAAACTATAGTAAAAAAAGCTCAATCCTCCCTTAACTAATTAGGGTCTTTGATTTATCTTATATTAATTAAAGGAATCAAAAAACTCTATGAGTGATTTAGATAATATAAATTCTAGTTTCGAACAAAAAATTAAATCCTTAAAATCTAAAGAGGAATTACAAATTTTAAAAACAGAATTTTTTGGAAAAAGTGGCCAAGTTACAAATCAATTTAAAAATCTTGGATCTATAACAGCAGACAAAAGAAAAGAATTTGCGTCTTCTTTAAATAAATTAAAAGATAACTTAACTACTCAACTTGAGAATAAATTTCTTGAACTTGAAACAATTGAAATTAATGAAAAACTAAAAGATCAAAAAATTGATATATCTTTACCAGTAAGACCATTTCAGAATGGGAAGATCCATCCAGTATCTCAAGTGATAGACGAAATTTCTTCAATATTTTCGGAGATAGGTTTTTCAGTAGCCGAAGGACCAGATGTTGAAACAGAACATAATAATTTTACTGCTTTAAATACGCCAGAAGATCATCCAGCTAGAGATATGCATGATACTTTTTATTTAGAAGCAAATAAAAAAACTCTTTTAAGAACTCATACCTCTCCAGTTCAAATTAGAACGATGATGAATGATAAGCCCCCATTTAAAATTATTGTACCTGGCCGAACATATCGATGTGACAGCGATCAGACACATGCTCCAATGTTTCACCAATTAGAGGGACTACATATTGATAAGAATATTACTATGAGTCATCTAAAGGGCTGCTTGGATTATTTTATAAAAGAGTTTTTCGAAGTTAAAAATCTTAAAATGAGATTTAGACCAAGCCATTTTCCATTTACCGAACCATCAGCAGAAGTTGATATCGGTTATAGGATTGAAAAAGGCAGAATAGTCATAGGCGAAGGAGATAAATGGCTAGAAATACTTGGTTGTGGAATGGTGCATCCAAACGTTCTAAGGAATGTAAAAGTTGATCCAAATAAATATCAAGGATTCGCATTTGGCATGGGGATTGACCGTCTTGCAATGCTCAAATATGGCATTAACGATTTAAGAGCTTTTTTTGAAAGTGATTTTCGTTGGTTGAGTCATTTTGGGTTTGACCCACTAGATGTTCCAACAAATTATAGGGGTTTAAGTAAATGATAATTACATTTGCATGGCTTAAAGAACATTTAAAAACAAAAGCTAATGAAGAAAAGATTCTAGAGCAATTAACTAACATTGGGCTAGAGGTTGAAGCTGTTAAAGAGAATAAAGGTAATTTAAGCGAGTTTAAGATTGCTAAAATATTAAAAATCGAAAAACATCCAAATGCTGACAAGTTAAAAATTTGTGATATAAGTCTTGGCAGCGGAACGGTTGTAAAAGTTGTATGTGGCGCTGCAAATGCTAGAGACGGATTAGTGACTATATACGCACCTCCTGGGGCAACAATTCCTAAATCAAATCTGAAATTAAAAGTTGTGAGTATTAGAGGAGTTGAATCAAGGGGGATGCTTTGTTCAGAGAGCGAATTAAATTTATCCGATGAAAGCCAAGGAATTATAGAATTAAAAAGCAAAGAAAAAGAAGTTGGAAAAAGTTATTTTAAAAGTAAAGGGGAAAAAGTAATAGATATATCGATAACACCTAATAGACCAGATTGTTTAGGTGTTCGAGGAATAGCAAGAGATCTAGCTGCTTCTGGATTAGGAAATTTTATAAAATTAAAAAAAAATTCTTTTAAACAAACCTTCAAACAACCAATTAAAGTTTCAATTACAAAAGAAAAAGATCAAGGATGTTTGATTTTTGGTAGCTGTTATATTAAAGGAATAAAAAATAAAGATAGTCCTTCGTGGTTGAAAGAAAAAATTTTAGCACTTGGCTTAAAACCTATCTCTGCTGTTGTAGATATAACAAATTATGTAATGTTTGATCTTAATAGACCTTTGCATGCTTATAATGCAGATAAAATAAATAAAGAACTGATAATTAGAAATTCAAAGACAGGAGAAAGTTTTGAAGCGCTTGACAATAAAAAATACAAATTAGACAATGGAGTGTGCGTAATTACTGATAAAAAAGGAATTCTTGGGTTAGGAGGTATTATTGGTGGAATTACAACATCAACTGAGCAAAATACTAAAAATATTTTATTAGAATCTGCTTATTTTTTACCAACCTCAATAAGAAAATCTTCCAAAAAGCTTAATATTATCACAGACGCAAAATACAGATTTGAAAGAGGTATAGACCCTAACTCAATAACAAGAGGTCTTGAAATAGCTACGGCTTTGATACTTAAGATTTGCGGAGGATCTGCGAGTAAATTTTTAATTATAGGCTCTAATTCTCAAAAAAATAAAGTAATTAATTTAGACATTGAAAAGTTTAAAGATGTAATTGGTATTCCTATTACTAATCAAGAAGTAAATAAAATTCTAAGCTCATTAGGTTGTAAAATAAAAATTAGTAAAAAAACTATCAAGGTCGAAGTTCCATCGTGGAGACCGGACATCTCTCAAGATATAGATTTAGTTGAAGAACTAATAAGAATAAAAGGCTTTGATAAAATTGAACTAATTAAACCAGAAAAAATTAGACACAAAGAAACGCTCAACTTTAAACAAAAATTATTTCATTTATCTCAAAGAGCTTTAGCTAGCAAAGGATACATGGAAACGGTTACATGGTCTTTCACTGACTCAAAAATTGATAAAGAATTCACAAAAGGAGAAAAGGAAATAAAAATTTTTAATCCTATATCTTCAGATTTAGATGTTTTGCGAAGGTCAATTTTTTCAAATTTAGCTATTCATTTAAAAAAAAATCAAGACCGAGGCAACGAGGATCTATCTCTATTTGAAGTAGGCCCAACTTTTTTTGGAAAAAACCCAGGTGAACAACAAACAGTCGTTGGGGCTGTTAAATCTGGAGTTGTTAATAGAAAAACATGGTTGGAAAAATCAAGAAATATTGATGTGTTTGATATCAAAAGTGACACAATCCGAACTTTGATTGAATTAGGAATAAATGAAAACGACCTTTGTATAAGTGATAAGACAAAAAGCTGTTACCATCCTGGTCGTTCTGGAGCCATTAATCTAAAGTCTAAGAATGGACCACATCTAGCGTACTTTGGAGAGTTACATCCAGCCATCATTTCTAATTTAAATTTTAAAGAAAAAAATATTTATGGTTTAGAGATATTTTTAAAAAATATACCCCAACCAAATAAAAAAATTAGAATTAGCAAAGGAAATTATATAGCTTCTGATTTCCAAAAATCAGAAAGAGATTTTGCATTTGTAGTTGATAAATCTTTTATCGCGAGTGAGTTAGAAAATATTATAAAAAAATTAGATGAAAATATTATAAAGAAAGTAACAACTTTCGATGTCTTTGAAGGCCAAAACATACCAGAAGGTAAGAAGTCAATAGCAATTAATGTTGTAATGCAAGCCGCTGACAAAACTTTGACTGAAAAAGATTTAGACCAAGTAAGTGAAAAAATAATTAGTACTGTTGAAGATAAAACAGGCGCAACAATAAGATCTTAATGTCTGATATTGATAGAATAAGAAACTTCGCTATAATTGCGCATATTGATCATGGTAAGTCTACAATTGCTGATCGTATTATTCATAAATGTGGAGGTTTGACAGATAGAGAAATGTCGGCTCAGGTTCTTGACTCAATGGACATCGAAAAAGAAAGAGGAATTACAATTAAAGCACAAACAGTAAGATTAAATTATCAAGCTAAAGATGGAAAAGACTATATTTTAAATATTATAGACACACCCGGCCACGTAGATTTTAGCTATGAGGTTAGCCGTTCGTTGTCCGCGTGTGAAGGATCTTTATTAATTGTAGATAGCACTCAAGGTGTTGAAGCACAAACATTAGCAAATGTTTATCAGGCTTTAGAAATTAATCATGAAGTCGTTCCTATATTAAACAAGATAGATCTCCCAGCATCTGATGTAGATAAAGCCAAAAAAGAAATTGAAGATGTGATAGGTATTGACACATCAAGCGCAATTAATTGTTCTGGAAAAACAGGAGAAGGAATTGATAATATTTTAGAGTCTATTATTAAAATTCTACCTTCGCCAAAAGGTATCGAAAACAGTAAACTTAAATCACTATTAGTTGACAGCTGGTATGATAGTTATTTAGGGGTAGTCATTCTTGTAAGAATAATTGACGGAAAAATTAAAAAAGGTATGAAAATAAAATTAATGTCAAATGATCAAGAATATGTAATTGAAAAAGTCGGAGTGTTCACTCCCAAACCCACGGACATAGACCAACTTAGTTCTGGACAAATTGGATTTATTATAACGGGTATCAAATCACTTTTAGAAACAAAAGTAGGCGACACAATTTGTGACGCCTCAGACCCTTTAGATACACCGCTGCCTGGATTTAAACCTAGCAAACCTGTTGTTTTCTGTGGATTGTTTCCCGTAGATAGTTCTGAGTATCAAAAATTAAAAGATGGTTTGGCAAAACTAAGGTTAAACGATGCAAGTTTTTCTTACGAAGGAGAGTCTTCAAGTGCACTCGGGCTAGGTTTTAGGTGTGGCTTCCTAGGTTTGTTACACCTAGAAATTACAACAGAACGACTTGAAAGAGAATTTGATGTTAATTTAATAACAACTACGCCTGGGGTAATTTATAAAGTACATAAAGTTAAAGGAGACATTATAGATCTACAGAATCCCTCTAATATGCCAGATCCAACATATATAGAAAAAATTGAAGAACCATGGATTAAAGCTACCATTATTACGCCAGATGAATATCTAGGAACTATTATTAAGATTTGCCAAGATAAAAGAGGCATTCAAACCAATCTAACTTACTCTGGGAATCGTGCTGTTTTATCATACGATCTACCACTCAATGAAATAGTATTTGATTTTAACGATAAATTAAAATCTGTTTCAAGTGGTTATGCCAGTTTTGAATACGAAATTACTGGCCACAAAGAAGGAGACCTAGTTAAGTTAAGCATTTTGGTAAACACGGAACCAGTCGATGCCCTAGCGATGATTATTCATAAAGATTTTGCTGAAAAAACTGGAAGACAAGTTTGCGAAAAATTAAAAGATCTTATACCTAGGCATAATTTTATGATCCCAATTCAAGCAGCTATAGGAGGAAAAATCGTAGCAAGGGAGTCTATTAAAGGATTTTCAAAAGATGTACTTACCAAAATACATGGTGGTGGCGCTGCGGATCGTAAGAAAAAGTTACTAAAAAAACAAAAGAAGGGAAAAGCCAGATCTAAACAATTTGGTAGAGTCGAGATACCCCAAGAAGCTTTTATTGGGGTATTGAAAATTAGTAAAGAAAGTTAATCATAATATAATGAAAAAAATATACAGAATAAGCACTAAGTTTTTTACATATTTATTCTTAAAATTTATCAAAATTATTTTGATGAAATCTAACTACAAAATAATTCCCGCAATAGCAGACTACAAAAAATTAAAATTTGATTATTCAAAAAAAACTAGAAGACTAGTATTGCAAAACCCATCAAAAACTTTTGGTAAAATTATTATTGATAGCTCTCATTTGGAAACAGAGCTTTGTCTTTTAGGAAAAAAATATTTCACCAATAAATCTAGTTTAAATTTAGAAGGACACAGAAGTGGATATACTGGATTGTACTCTCTTTTATTCAATCGTTTAAAACAGGAAAATTGCACAGTAGCAGAAATAGGAATTGAAAAAAATGGCTCAACTCAGATGTGGAGAGAGTATTTTACTAAAGCGAAAATACATTGTTTTGAAATTGATAAAAAGAAAATCGAATTAGCAAAAAAACAAAATTTAAAGAAAGTTAAATATCACTACATTGATGTAAACAAACCAGAAGAAATTCGAAAAACATTTAATAAAACTAAAACTAAATTTGATATCATCATTGACGATAGTACGCATCAATTTGATCATCAAATTAATATCATAAAAAATGTTCACAAATATCTCAAAAAGAATGGATATTTAGTGATTGAAGATATTTATAGGTTTAAAAGAAACTATAAAGAGACCAGATATTTTCAACAATTAAAACAATTTAGTAAAATATTTTCAAAAATAGTTTTTATTGAAACACATCATGCTAATAATTTTACAGCGAACTGGAATTGCGAAAAATTACTTTTATTAATAAAAAAATGAAAAATATAATTTTTTTTGTAGATGCTAAAAATGGCCCTTCAGGTGGAGCAAAAGTTATTTATCAATACAGTAGTTTCATAAACTCTCTGAATGGATTCACTTCATCCATAGTTCATTTAGAAAAAAAAAAGTCCTATAAGTGGAGAAATTCTTTTACCAAAATTGTAGGCAGTAAAAATAGAAAACGTGAAACTGGTTGGCAGTTTAAAGAATTAAAGGTCAAACCAGGTTATAGTTATAAGTGGTTTAATCAAAAAATAAAAATCAAAGAAAATTTAGATTTTAATCATAAAGAAGATTTTATAATTCTTCCTGAAATATTTGCCCATTTTGCAGAGGATTTTTTGATAAAAAAAAATATTCCTTATTCTATTTTTGTTCAAAATGGCTATGCAGTATTTCCAACAAACAACATTAAAAAATTAAATTTAGCATACGAAAATGCAAAATTTATTCTTTCTTATTCTAAAGATATTAGAGAGTGTATTTCACTCGCATATCCTAAGATAAAAAAAAAAATTATAGATGTTAATTATTCAATAGACTCAAATAAGTTCAGTCTTAAAATTAAAAAACAAAATTTAATTACTTATATGCCTAGGAAGCTACCAAAACATAGTCATTTAGTAATTTCATTTTTAAAAAATTCCCTGCCCAAAAAATGGAAAATAAAAGCAATACATAATTTAGCAGAAAAAGAAGTATATAAACTTTTAATAAAATCAAAAATTTTTTTAGCTTTTTCAGAGTTAGAAGGCTTGCCACTCCCTCCTGTAGAAGCCGCTTTAGCAGGTAACAAAGTTATTGGATACACCGGTGAAGGGGGCAAAGAATATTGGAAAAAGCCAATTTTCACTGAAATTAAAAGTAGTGAAATCAAACTATTTTGTAAAACAATTATTAAAAATCTTGAGATTGAAAACTTCTTTAAAAAGACAAAAAATCAAAGAAAAAAAATATCTATTAAGTTTTCAACCTTGAATGAAAAGCAAAGTATTAGGAAGTTTTTAAAAAAAGTATAATAAATGGAAAAATTATTTATAATTTCTAATGAGAGTATCTTTAATCATGAAGGAAGTTTTTATTGTGATAATATTGAAATTAAATCCACTCCAGAAGGGCTAAATAACAAATTTGAAGTACATCTTATAGGTAGAACTTCAAAAAAAATCAGATCTCACAAAATAAATTTAAATAAAATAAAAATTTATTCTAATTTAATATCGTATGTATTTGGTATTTTTAATTCTTTAAGAGCACAAAATGCAAAATATTTAGTTGTCACAATAACCCCCTTTACTTTTTTGGCCTGTGTAATAATTAATATTTTTAAAAAAAAACCCATTGTTTATTTAATTAGCGATGGTTACAAACAGTACAAAATAATATTAGGATTTTTTGGTTTGTCGGCTTATCATCTTATGTTTTCTTTGGTATCTAAGATCTCTATATTAATTGGTTGTCGTGAACATTTATTGAGAAATAAAAAAGGGGAAACAGTCGCACCCTCTCAAATTAGCAGTCAATGGCTAACAAATAGATCTGAAGGAGAGATTAATAAAATTAAACTTTTATACGTGGGTAGGATAAGAAAAGAGAAAGGTGTTTTTTCTCTTTTAGAATTAATTAAAGATAATAAAAGCAATTTATCCCTTTCAATTCTTGGTGCAGAGAAAAACTCATCTAATCCAATAGTTCAGGAAAATGTCCATATACATGAACTGGAAACTAATGAAAAAAATTTAATTAAATTTTATGATGAACACAGCATATTTGTATTGCCTTCGTATACTGAAGGGCACCCAATGGCATTATTGGAGTCTCTTTCACGCTTAAGACCGATTATAATTTTTAAAGAAATTGAACATGTTATCGGAAATAAAAAAGGAATTTTTATTGCAGAAAGAAATTCTCACAGTCTTATTAAAACTATTAACCATATTAAAGAAAACTATAAAAATATTCATCAGGACATGAAAGAGAATACATTACCAACAAAAGAACAATTTTTAAAAAACTTTAGTAAAATAATTTCTTCCACAGACTAAAGTATTGGAGAGGTGGCCGAGTGGTTGAAGGCGCACGCTTGGAAAGCGTGTAAACGGGCAACCGTTTCAAGGGTTCGAATCCCTTTCTCTCCGCCATTATCCACATACAATTATTACGAGTTAAATTTTTAAAAACGAATCAAGTATAATAGTATTAGAGGTGGTGGAGGGAGACTTAAACCACCTCGACTTTAAATCCTTTTTATTCCTATTATTTTTAAAGAAGCTGTTTTCTCGATTCTTTTAACAGATATATTAAAATCCATTAAAATCGTTTTCTTCAAAGGTCCATAAGCGTGGATTAATTTGTTTTTTGACAGCAAAACCCCAACATGGCCTCTCCAGTAAATGACATCATTTTTCTTAATATTTTTTAATTTAATATTTTTTTTGAAATATTTAACTTGATCATTAGTATCTCTTGGACAAAATCTATTATTAAAATTGACACACACTTGTATTAAAGCAGAACAGTCAATACCTTTGAATGATTTACCGCCCCATTTATATTTAACATTTTTAAATAATTCTATTTTGTTAAAAATATTTTTTTCTTTAAAGTTAATCACCTTTAAATCTTTCTGATTAATCCAACCATTTTTGAATTTAATAAAATAAGATTTTTTTTCTTCAGCTTTTATTTTAGAACCAAATGTTAATTCATTTAACACATTTTTTTTATTTGGATACTTATAAATTTTTGCTTTAAGAACCTGTACTTTGTGTGTGGGTCTTATGTAGTGATTGAATTTTTTATTTTGAACGTGTCCTTTATAACCATCTTCTTTGATTTTTATTGTAAGCCATTTCTTTGTTTTTCTTATTATAGAAAAGCTATCTCCATAAATCATCTGAGTAACAATTTCTGATTTAGTTGAAGTTTTTTTATATAAATTTACTATAGGATAATTATTTGAGTAATGATTTTTCATTTAAATTAAGTTTTTTTCTAATTAAAAATAAGCAGACTAAAGATGGAATTACCATTAAGGCGGTTATAATAAAAAATATTACCCAGTTCCCATTTAACCAATCAACCATCATACCAGATGAGGAGGCGAATAGAGTTCTGCCAGCAGTACCAATCGAAGCAAGTAATGCATATTGAGTTGCTGTATATTTTCTATCAACTAAAGCAGAAATAAATCCTACAAATGCAACAGTCGCAAATGCAGCTGATAAATCATCTATGAGAACAGTAAAAGCAAATAAAATTTCAGAACTACCAACCCAAGCTAAAACTGAAAATAGAATATTAGTAGAGGCCATGAAAATACCAGAAACAAACATAGCTTTAACTAGACCCATACGAACTGCAAATAAACCTCCCAACAAAGTAAATGTAACCGTTGTTAACCAACCAATCCCCTTTGAATAAAGAGCAATATCAGTTTTAGTAAAACCAATTTCTTTATAAAATATTAATGACATCCGTCCAAGAAAAGCCTCTCCAATTTTAAATAAAAAAATAAAGCCGAGTATTGCTAGAGCAACCTTAAAAGTGTTCTTTTTAAAAAAACTTAATAGAGGATTAATAATTGTACCGTAAAACCAAACAAAACTTCTAGTTAGTAGATTGGAAGTACCAATTTTATCAACTAATTTTTGATCAGATATATTTTGAAAATTTATCTTTTCCTCTGAATTTTTTTCTGGAATAAAAAGTAAACCTATACAGCAAAGAGTAACAATACCTGAAAGTACAACAAAGGAAATTTGCCAATAATTTTCTATTCCTTGTTTTTGTAAAACATCAGCAGTGATTAAAGAAATCAGGCCACCAATTTTGTAGCCAGTCCACCACCCAACTACTGATACCGCAGCCCCAGCTGACATTAGGTTTTTTTCATTTTCTCCTATCTGCTCAATTCTTAAAGCATCAATCGTTATATCTTGAGTCGCTGAAGATATTGCAATCCCTAGTCCAACTGCAATTACTAACCATAGGTTTTTAGTAGGATCTAGTAAACTCCACACTATTAATGAAATAAAAATAATTAATTGCATTAAGATTATCCAGGATTTTCGATGACCTATTTTTTTAGACAAGAAAGGAAGGTGCAACCGATCTATTAAAGGGGCCCATAAAAAATTTATCGCATATACTCCAAAGATTAACCCAGCCCAACCAATCGTCGTTCTACTTAAATCATTTTCTTTTAGCCATAAATTTAGAGCACTTCCTATCAGCACCCAAGGAAAACCACTCATTATACCAAGCAGTAAAATCCTTAGCATTCTTCGATCTGAATAAGGCTTTAAAAAATTTGATAAATTCATATATCTCAATCTCTCCAGAATGATGGAAAGAATAATATTAAAACAGCAAACAATTCTAATCTACCAAGCAACATACCGAATGACAGTATCCATTTAGAAACATCCGGTATAGATTTAAAGTTTCCATTAGGCCCTATGACATCTCCCAAACCTGGCCCCACATTTGATATTGATGTCGCGGCTCCAGAAATTGCAGACAAGAAGTCAAGGCCAGTTACTGAAAGCAACATAGCTATTAATACAAAAATAAACAAATAAGCAAAAACAAAAACAATTACAGAATTCATATAACTGTCTGTGATCTTTTGATTGTTATATTTTAGAATGAATATACTATTAGGATAGATTAATTTTTTTATCTGATTATTTATGAATAAAAATAAAAGTTGGAATCTAAATATTTTAATTCCACAAGCTGTTGATCCCGCACAACCTCCTATAAACATTAGAAATAGAAAAAAAATTAAAGGAAATTTTCCCCATAAACTAAAATCATTAGTTACATATCCTGTTCCAGATAAAATTGAGACCACATTAAAAGAAGATATTCTTATTTTTTCGATCAACAAATTACTATTATCGTTAAAAAATAAATACAAAAACATAATTATAGTAGATAATATAAAAAGATAAACTAGACCTCTTATTTGAACGTCTTCAATAAAAATTTTTTTGTTTCCTTTTATAAATTTTAAATATGAAATAAAAGGTATACTTCCTAAAATAATAAATATAGTGGCAACTACTTCTATATTTGGATTTTTAAAATAACCTATAGATTCATTATGAGTAGAGAAGCCTCCAGTAGCAATTGTTGTCATAGAATGTGCAATACTATCAAAAAAATTCATCCCAAAAATTTTGTAAGAAAAACCGCAAAATACAGTCAAAATTAAATATGTAGAAACTATAATTACAGCTACTTGGGAAGTTCTTGGTAAAATCTTTTCTGGCTTATCAGAACTTCCTACTCTGAATAATTGCATACCACCAACTTTTAAAAGAGGAAGCACAGTAATTGCCATTACAATTATTCCAACCCCACCAAGCCACTGCATGATGGCCCTCCATATCAATATACTTTTTGGTGAACTGTTTAGATCTGTAATAACAGATGAGCCAGTAGTTGTAATACCAGACATGCTTTCAAAAAAAGAATCACTAAATGAAAAATTAAGATCTGAAAGCATGAAAGGTATTGATCCAAAAAAAGCAACAGCTATCCACGCAAATGTAGAAAATAAAAAAGTTTGTTTAAGATTTAGTTGATACTGTTCCTGTAAATTACCTAATACAAAGATTACACCAATCAAAATAGTGACTAAAGAAGAAGATAGAAAACTATGACTATTTTCTCCATAAAATATTTGTACCCCATACGGCACCAGCATGAAAAAACCTAAAATAATTAATAAAGATCCTATTATAAAAAAAACTGTTTTGTTTGAAGCCATGATAAAAATAGATTATTTAAATGCCTATAAAATTCAACTTATTATCTTCTAATTATATCTGTATTTTATCTACAAAATTTAATAAACCACTCTTATGCTCGATGATAATTTAATACAATCAACTTCTTCTTGGCCTTTTGTTGAAATCAGAAAACTTTTAAAAGATAGAAAAGATTTAATAAAATCTAAAAATAAAATAATTTTTCAAACTGGTTATGGCCCTAGCGGCCTTCCACATATTGGTACATTTGGAGAAGTGGCGAGAACGACTATGATGATTAATGCTTTAAATCAAATTCAAGACATTGAAACTGATCTTATCACTTTCTCTGATGATATGGACGGTCTAAGAAAAGTACCGGATAATATACCAAATGACAAAGTGCTTCATGAAAATCTTGGCAGACCGTTAACTAGTATTCCAGATCCATTTAATAAATTTGATAGTTTTGGAAAACACAATAATGAAATGCTTAAAGATTTCTTAAACAAATTTAATTTCAAATTTAATTTTAAGAGTTCAACAGAAAACTATAAAAATGGAAAATTTAACAATTCATTAATTCGTGTTTTAGAGAAATACGAAGAAATTATGGAAATCATTTTACCAACATTAAGAAGCGAAAGAAAAAAAACATATTGTCCTTTTCTACCTATATGTCCAACAACAGGAAGAGTTTTAGAAATCACACTTTTAGAAATGGATAAAAAAAAAGGTACAGTTATATTTGACAATAACGGCAAAAAACTAGAAACCAAAATAATTGATGGAAACTGTAAATTACAGTGGAAAGTAGATTGGGCTATGCGATGGTTTACTTTCGACGTGGATTTTGAAATGTACGGAAAAGATTTAACAGAAAGCGCAATACTCTCAAACAAAATTTGTAAAATTTTAGGAAAAAGACCGCCCAACGGATTTGCATATGAATTATTTTTAGATGAAAAAGGAGAAAAAATATCTAAATCAAAAGGTAACGGTATAACAATCGAACAATGGTTAAGATATGCATCACCTGAAAGTTTGTCTCTTTATATGTATCAAAATCCAACCCGCGCAAAAAAATTATATTCTGAAGTAGTTCCAAAAGCCGTTGATGAATATCTTTCTTTAATTGAAGCCTTTCCAAAACAACAAATTAAAGAACAGCTATTAAATCCAGTTTGGCATATTCACAATGGAAAACCACCAAGTGAAAAAGTTGTTATGACTTTTTCTATGCTTTTAAATTTAGTAGGTTCGAGTAATGCAGAGAGCAAAGAAATCTTATGGAAGTTTATACAAAGATTCCATCCAAATATTAAACCAGATAAGTATGTTGTTCTTGATCGATTAACAGAATATGCAATTAATTATTTCAGAGACAAAGTGGAACCTAACAAGAAATACAAAGTCCCCAATGAAAGTGAAAAAAAAGCTCTTATTAATTTAGCTAAAAAACTTGAGTTAGTTACACAAGAAACTAAACCAGAGGATATACAAACTATTGTATACTCTGCAGGTAAAGAAAATGGTTATGAAAAAAAATTAAGAGAATGGTTTATATTAATTTACGAAGTTCTTTTTGGAAGCACAGATGGACCAAGAATGGGCTTTTTTATAAGCTTTTTTGGAGTTAAAGAAACCGTTAAATTAATTAATGAAAAAATAAATAAATAAATGTTTTCACTTTTAAGACCTTATATTTTTGGTTTAGATCCAGAAGTTGCTCACGATTTAGCAATTAAGTCTTTAAAATTTAATGTCTTACCAAAAGCTTTTTTTCATATTGACGGTGAAGAGATGCTTGAAACTGAATTATTTAAAAAAAAATTAAAAAACCCAATTGGACTAGCAGCTGGATTTGATAAAAGCGCTGAAGTTTACAATTCTCTTTTTAAATTAGGTTTTGGTTTTGTTGAAGTGGGAACCGTCACGCCAAAACACCAAACAGGAAATCTTAAACCTAGAATATTTAGACTTGAGAAGGATAAAGCAATGATAAATAGACTTGGTTTTAACAATGATGGCATGGAAACAGTTTCAGAACGATTAAGCGAGAATCCGCCAGATGATTATTTAGGGATTAATATAGGCCCAAACAGAGACACAAAAGACAAGACTTCAGATTTTATCAAGTGCTTTGACAAATTAAATAAATTTGCAAGCTATATCACAATTAATATTTCTTCACCGAATACAGAAGGTTTGAGAGATTTTCATGAAAAAGAATTATTATCTGATCTTTTGGCTAAACTGAACAAACTCAAAAAAGATAAAAAAATTCAGTGTCCCATAGTTCTTAAAATTTCTCCAGACATCGCAGAAAAAGAAATTTTCAATATTAATGAAATGATTTTAAAATTTAGAATTGACGGAATAATATTAACCAATACTACAAATCAGTATAGAGAAAATTTGTCTGATAATAAAAAACACGAAAAAGGAGGACTTTCAGGCCTACCGCTTCAAAAAATCTCACTAAAATTAATTAAACAATTTTTCAAGTCAAGCAAAGGAAAAGTTCCAATAATCGGCGTAGGAGGAATTGATAGCGGTCAAAGTGCTTTTGAAAAAATTGCAGCTGGAGCTACAGCTATACAGCTGTATACAGGCATGGTTTATAATGGCCCAGGTGTTGTCAAGGATATAAAGAAAGAATTGGTTGAAATTTTAAAAAAAGAAAAAATTAAAAATATTCAAAAAGCTATTGGTATTAACTCTTAGCATTTTCTTTTTTTGAGTATCTAAAATGATGAATTAATTCTCTTATATAAGAAAAAATAAAACCTATAAAAACTACAAAAAATAACGAGATACCCGCATAAGCAAAAGGAGAATTTTTTGCAAGTTTTTTTATCAAGAAACTTAAATTAGATAGTTCACCAGATGGCTGTGACAGCAAAATATTATCACTAGAATCTAAAACAAATGTCTCAACACCCATGAAAATTGCAAACACTATTAGCAGCAATGATAACAAGGCTTTATATTCTGAAGCATTTAGTTTTTCAGCAACTTTTAAACCCAAGTGTAATCCAATTATTGAGCCAAATAATAAAAAAGAAACTAAATAAATGTCTATAGATTTAAACTGCAACGCATGACCTACGACCACAAATGCTGTAATGAATATAGTTACAAATAAAGATGTTCCTGGAATTAACTTTGTAGGCATTCCGATTAGATAGATCATGGCTGGAACCATTAAAAAAGCTCCACCAATACCCATAAAAGATGCAAATATGCCAACTAAGAATCCAAGAATTATTGGTGTTAGAGCACTTTCATATAATTTTGATTTACTAAATCTCATTCTAAATGGCAGGCCGTGAATCCAGTAATGCGTATGTAATTTTTTTTTTACTACTACCTTTTTTTTCAAGTCACTTAATTCTCTCACACCCTCAACAAATATAATTGTTCCGATAATTGCCAACAAATAAATATACGCCAAGGCTATTATCGTATTTATATTTCCAATTTCACTTAAGTATTTAAATATTTCTATTCCAATCACAGAACCTATGAGTCCACCTATCACTATCATCATACCCATTTTATAATCGAGAGTTTTTTTATACCAATGAGTAGTAGCTCCAGAAACAGATATTCCCAAAATATTATTTGCAACATTTGACACTGCGTAAGTCGCTGGTATTCCTAAAAATATCAAAATTGGGGTCATTAAAAATCCACCGCCAATACCAAATATTCCCGACAAAACCCCCACTGCAAAACTTAAGATTAGAAGCGTAAGAATGTTAACTTGAACTTGAGCAATAGGTAAGAAAAAGTCCATGAAATTTAATATTATTTGGTTGTTTAATTGTCAATCAAGATATAATAACTTGACCATTGTAAACACAGGAATTATACAACTAACAAATTTATTTATGTCTAAAAGATGCGAACTTACAGGAGTCTCACCATTAAAGGGTCATAACGTTAGTCACTCTAACAATAAGACTAAAAGAAGATTTTTGCCTAACTTAAAAAAAGTTACCTTTAAAAGTGATAAGCTAAAAAGAACTATTTCTTTAAGAGTTACAAATGCAGCTGTACGTTCCGTAGATTTTAAAGGTGGTCTTGATCAATATTTAAAATCAGTAAAAAAACAAAAGCTTTCTAGAAGGGTACAAAAACTTAAATTAAGTATCGGTCTAACCACTTAGTGCTTAATAGCTCAAAATTAGATAAAAATTTATTTTTATTACTCTCAATTTTTATGGGAGTTATAATCATTACTTCAAACTATCTTGTACAATTTCCAATTAACAAATTTAATTTACAAGAAGTACTTACCTATGGAGCATTTAGTTATCCCATAACATTTTTAATTACCGATTTAGCAAATAGAAGATTTGGAAAAATAAAAGCTAGAAAATTAGTATATTTTGGTTTTACAGTTGGAATTATATTAACACTTTTTGTCTCTACAAATTTTGAAGATATTATTTCAATTAGAATAGCAATAGGGTCCGGGATGGCTTTTTTAGTTTCGCAGTTAGTAGATATAGAAATTTTTCAAAGACTTAGAAATAATGCTTGGTTTATAGCTCCAATGACATCTTCAGTTTTTGGTTCAATTATTGATACATTTTTATTTTTTTCTATTTCTTTTTTAGGAACAGGAGTTCCTTGGGCAACTCTTGCTTTAGGAGATTTATTTGTAAAACTTTTAATGGTTCTTTTAATGTTAATACCTTTTAGAATACTAATAGTAAAAATACGTGACCTGAATGTAAAGACAAGTTTTTGAGTATCAACGGTTACAGCGAAAGTATTAATTTAATGAATAGTTTTCTTTTTATCCTGGCTAAACAAATCTGTTAACTGATTAATCATTACATCACCAAGATCCTGAACGTCAGCAATTTTGATTGCTTTATTGTAGTATCTTGTAACATCATGTCCAATTCCAATAGCAAGTAATTCAACAGAAGAACTTTTTTCAATCCATTTTACTTGTTGTTTTAAATTATTTTCTAAAAAGTCACTCGGATTAGTAGATAGAGTAGAGTCATCAACTGGCGCACCATCAGATATAACCATCAATATTTTTCTCTCCTCTTTTCGTTTAAGTATTTTATTATAGGCCCACTTTAAAGCTTCACCATCAATATTCTCTTTTAACAATCCTTCTTTAAGCATTAAACCCATATTATTTTTTGATTGTCTCCAAGGTGCATCTGCAGATTTGTAAACTATATGTCTCAAGTCATTTAAACGACCAGGAAATAATGGTTTTTGATTATTCATCCATTTCTCTCGACTTTGTCCGCCCTTCCAATGCTTAGTTGTAAAACCCAAAATTTCAACTTTTACAGAACATCTTTCTAAAGTTCTTGCTAAGATATCAGCACATATAGCTGCTACAGAAATGGGCTTTCCTCTCATAGATCCTGAATTGTCAATTAATATAGTTACTAGCGTATCTTTAAATTTAATATCTTTTTCTTTTTTAAAAGAAAGTGAATTAAGTGGATCTGTTATAATTCTGGTTAATTTTGAAGTATCTAATGAGCCCTCTTCTAGATCGAACTCCCAAGAACGATTTTGTTTCGCTAATAATTTTCTTTGTAATTTGTTAGCCAATTTAGAAATAAAATTTTTCAAACTTAATAATTGTTGATCTAGATTTTGTCTTAATCTTAGTAGCTCCTCATCACTCTCTAACTCTTCAGCAAGTATAGTCTCATCAAATTCTTGCGTATAAAATTTATATCTTGTGTCCCCAAAACTCTTGTTTGATTTGTTTGGATCCCTGGGTTTATTAAGAGAGCCTTCTTCTTCGCCAACTTCAATCTCCTTATCTGATTCAGACGATAATTTTTCAACATCGGGTAAACTTGCATCTATAGACATTTCATTATTTTCATCATCTTTTGATTTATCACTATTTTCATCTTTTGTTTTGTTTTCAAGAGTTTCATTATCTTTCTGATTGTCCTCATTATTTTCAGATTGTGTATTCTCATCAATTTCAAATTGTGAAATTATTTTTGAAATTAAGGAATTAAATTTTTTTTGATCTAATAAGGAATTATTTAATAATTCTGCTTTATTACTTAATTTCGCATCTAATATTTTTTTATATTTTTTATATTTGTTCTCTGATTCTCTATTTTTATTAGACTTTAAAATATTACATCTCAAGTAATATTCAAAAGCATCTAGAAATTCATAATCATTATTTTTGTATTCAATTTTTGATTTGCTCTTAATTTCATATAAATAGTTTATGTTTTCTCTTATGCCCTTGAAATATGAAGATCCAATATTTTCATACCTTACTTTTTCAGCTACAGCGTATAACAATTTTGACATATTTCCTCGAGGTTCGAAACTATTGAAAATATTAAAATCTGAACATCTAAACTTTAAAGCCTCAGAGTCAGCTAAGGCTCTAGTTTTCGTATATTCACTTACGCTATCCAAATTCTTTATGCTCGGAAGATGTATAGCTTTATTTTTTTTGTTATTAATTTCATTGCCAAATACCACTTCAATATTTTGATCTCCAACGATTGATTTTACTGTTGAAGTAATTGCTTTTTTAAAATCTTCAACAATCTCTATTTTTTTTTCCATCTAGGAAATAGTTACATTAATAGATGATTCTGGAAGATCTTCACCAAAACATCTTTGGTAGTACTCAGAAATAATTTTTTTTTCTATATCATCGCATTTATTTAAAAATGTTAGTCTAAAAGCATACCCATGATCATTAAATATCTTCGTGTTTTCAGCCCAATGCAAAACAGTTCGTGGACTCATTAATGTAGAAATATCTCCATTGACAAATCCTTTTCGCGTTAGATCTGCCACTTTAATCATATTTGAAATTTTTTCTTTTCCTTCTTTAGAATTATAGCTTTTATTTTTTGCCAGGATTATATCTAATTCTTTTTCAAAAGGTAAATAATTGAGAGTAGAAACTATATTCCATCTATCCATTTGACCTTGATTGATTTGTTGAGTCCCATGATAAAGTCCGGTTGTGTCACCAAGCCCAATAGTATTTGTTGTTGCAAACATTCGAAAATAATCATGCTGCGTAATAACCTTATTTTTATCTAGCAACGTAAAGTTTCCATCACTCTCTAATACTCTTTGAATAACAAACATTACATCTGGACGACCTGCATCATATTCATCAAAGACTAATGCTACTGGATTTTGTATAGACCATGGTAAAATCCCTTCCTTAAATTCAGTAACTTGCTTACCATCTTTTAAAACGATTGCGTCTTTTCCAATTAAATCAATTCTACTCACATGACTGTCTAAATTGACTCTAACACATGGCCAATTTAATCTTGCTGCCACTTGTTCTATATGAGTAGACTTTCCTGTTCCGTGATAGCCTTGTATTAAAACTCTCTTGTTATAAGCAAAACCAGAAAGCACCGCTAAAGTTGTATCTCTATCAAATTTATAATCTTGATCAATTTTAGGAACAAATTCATTTTTCTTTGAAAATGCATCAACTTCCATTTCAGTTTCGATTCCAAAAGTCTGTTTGACAGATATTTTAATGTCTGGTTTTTTTAAAGTGTTTAAATTCATCACTATTTTTTTCCTATTGTTATTTTAAGTTGACTGTAAGCTAAAGTAATTTTTTTAAGCTTATCTTCAAATTTTTTATTACCTTGGTTTTTATCAGGATGAAATTTTTTAACAAGAGTTTTGAATTGTTTTTGAATTTCTTCCCATTTAACATCATATTTTAACCCCATAATATCTAAAGCATCTCGGTCGGTATTGCTTAATTGAGTTTTTGTATACTCCTTAAAACCTGAAGATTTAAAAATATTTAATTTATCTTCCAAAGCATTATTCCAAAGGATATTAAAAAAATTTTCAGAAGAACCAAAACTTTTTGTAGCCTTGTGCCAAGTTAAATCAGATTTCACAAAATATTCAATTTGTTGATCGCTCATATCCGAAAAATAATTCCATTTTTTATTAAAAAGTTTTATGTGTTCTAGGCAAAGTAACCTATATTTTTTACTATTATCTTTTTCTAAAGGAGCTTTATAGCTTCCAATTTGATCACAATTCTCCCAATCACATATAATTTTCATACTAAAAAAGTATTTATATAGTAAATTGAGAATATATGAATGATTTTTTAGAGCTAGTAGAAAATAAAATTAAAAAAAATATTAAAATAGAAAAAATTTTGATTATAGATAACAGTAGTAAGCATAAAAAACATAAGTCCTTCGAAGCTGAAAAGCATCACATAAGACTTGAAATTGAGTCTGTTTATTTAAAATCTTTGAACAAAATTAATGCTCAAAGAAAAATAATGACTATTTTATCGGAAGAATTAAAAACTAAAATTCATGCTTTAGAAATAAAGATTAAATAATTTTATTAAATACTTTTTTAATCTCAGAACTTGAAACTTTACAGGTATTAGGTTTGGTTGCTTGTCCAATTTTTTTTAATAAAATAAGATTAATTTTTTTATCGTTATTTTTTTTATCAGCACTCATGTAATTAGTTATTTGGTTGTATTCACTTTTCTTAAAAAATTTTTTAATATCATATTTCAAGTTATTAGAATTATAAATATTTTTTATTTCATTAAGTGTATTTAAACTACATACTTTTTTTAAGTAAGAAAGCTTTGCAGCCATCATCATGCCCATAATTACAGCTTCTCCGTGATTAATTCTTTTTGAATATTTATTTTGAACTTCAATTGCATGTGCAAATGTATGGCCAAAGTTTAACATCATTCTGATATTTTTTTCAAAAATATCTTTATTAACAAAGTGAAGTTTAATCTTACAACTTTCAACTATTGCTTTTTTTAAAAGGTCTAAATTCCTATTTTTTAGTAATGCATTAGAATTGTTTTTGAGCCAATTAAAAAAATTACTTTTTAAAATTAAAGCGTGTTTCAAGATTTCTGCATAACCACAAATTAACTCTCTTTGAGGTAAACTTTTTAAAATTTCAACATCAGAAATAACTAATTTTGGTTGGTGAAATGAACCAATTAAATTTTTGCCTCGCATTGAGTTAACTCCTGTTTTGCCGCCAATAGATGAGTCTACTTGAGCCAATAATGTTGTTGGTATATTTATGAAGTTTATTCCTCTCTTTATTATACTTGCAGCAAAAGCACCGTAATCTCCCAAAATACCTCCGCCCAAAGATATTAAAATATCACTCCTGTTAAAATTATTTGCAAGACATTTTTCAACAAGTTTATTTACATTTGTGAATGATTTGAATTTTTCGTTTACATCATATTCAAAAGTATAAATTCTATATTTTTTTAGGTAATTTTTTATTTTAAATTTAAATTTAACTGGAACTTTTTTGTCTACTATCAAAGCAATTTTTTGAGCACCAGGACACAACATTTTGACTTCACTTGAAATTTGACTCAAGATATTCCTACCTATAATTATAGTGTAATTAGAGTTTAAGTTTTTTATTTTTAATCTAGTCGTTTTCATAAAGTTTAATTATTTTTTTTACAATCAGGTCAGTAGTTAAATTATTACAATCAATCTTATAATTAGCAAGAGAGTAAGTATCTTTCCTTTCATTATAAATTTTTTCTAAAGTCATATTAATGTTTTTATTAATTAACAAAGGTCTTTTCTTTGAATTAATAAGTCTTTTCGTAAGTAGACCAATGTTTAAATTAAGCCAAAAACTTTTTGTATTCGAAAGCACAAAGTCTCTAATTTTTATATTCATAAAAGCACCACCTCCTAAAGAGACAATTCTATTACTTTTTTTAAGCTCATCGACCGTAACTTCCTCCTCCAATTTTCTAAAAAAAGCCTCACCCTTTAATTTAAAAATTTTTTGGATTGTTAATTTAAGTTTTTTTTCGATAATACTGTCTACATCAACAAACTCCATTGAAAGGTTTTTTGACAGTACTTTGCCAATAGTAGACTTACCAACACCCATCATTCCAGTTAAAGTGAGGTTTTTTTTCAATTAATTTCCACTTTTATAATTTGATTTATCATAAATTTGTCTTAATTATTCAGTTTAATTATATTTAACTACTATGCAATTTAATTACAACAGTCGCTTAAGCTCAAAAGTATCAATTAAAAAAAAAATAATTAATTTTTTTTTATATGTCCTGGCTTTTTTACTGGTCTTATTTTTACTAAGTAAATTTAATTTTCCAGCTCCAGAGCAAGAAATTAAAAAAAATATTACCAATGAAATCATTAAACTTAAATAAGCAGCTTTTTTTTTCACTAATTTTATATATTTTTTTCTCCCCTCTTTTTTCAGAAGATGAGGTTGATATTTGGAAAAAAGAAAATTTAAAAGTAAATACAAATAAACCAGCAGATAATTCTTTAGAACAACCCAAGTCACAAATTAAAATTAGTTTAGAACAACCAAAAGAGATTGATATTAATTCTGACAATTTAGATACAAGTTATAATCTAGTTTACGGTATATACGATCCAGAGGAAAATAACTTATCACTTGATATGTGGGTTAACTCAGAAGGGACTAAAGTTAAAGACACAATAGAAAGAATTAATAAAATTAAACTTTCTTCATTTGCAGAGGAAATATTTGTCAATACTTTGTTTACTATTGCAAAATTACCAAGTCAAAATATGACAGATGAAGAGTTTATAAATTATAAATTTGACTGGCTTATAAAAAATAAAAAAGACGATCTTATAGCTAATTTTTTAAATAAGAATAATAATTTCCCAAATAAAAAAAAAATCATTAGATATTTAGTTGATGAAAATATTGCAAAAGCTAATTTGATTGAAGCTTGCCAGAACATGACATTGATTCAAGAAGATGTAAAAGATTCGTATTTAGATCAATTTAAAATAGTTTGTTTGATTAAAAATAATAAAAAAGATGAAGCACAACTTATTCTTGATTTATTAAGAGAGCAAAAATTATCTAATAGATTTTTTGATAAAAAAATTGACAATCTTTTAGGCTTAGCTGAGAAAGTGGACACTAAAATTGATGATTCAAATTTATTAAATTTTTATTTATCATCGATAACTATTCCAGATTTTTCTTATACTCCAAATAAAAAAACAAATAACAGGATATGGCAATACTTAACAGCTGCCAATTTGTTCAAAATCGACAATATTGAAAACAATGAAAAAATTAAAGAACTAGAAATTGCTGCTAATAACGGTTCTTTATCAAGTTCATATATTTTTGAAATTTACAAAAATAAAAAATTTAATTTTAATGATTTTTTAAAAACTGATGAAATTTATTTAAACCTCGAGCCCTTAGATGCGCGAGCTCTAGTTTATCAAAAAATTTTATTATCAGATAATATTGAAACAAAATTGAAATATATTTTCTTGTTAAGTGATTTATTTAAGAAAGATAAACTTTTCAACATATCTCGAGAGTATTTAGATAAAGAACTTAAAACTCTAGATCAAAATGAAGTACCTCCTTTTTATACGCAGTTAGTGGCAGAAAATATTATTTATGAAAAAAGGACTGAACTCGGAAAAATTAAGTATAATAATAATAAATATTACACTTCCAAACTTTTAACTTTTTATACTGAAAAAAACTCCTCTAAAAAAAAAACTGAAAAAGAATTTAAAAATATTTATAAAAAAATTAAGAAAAATAAAAAATATAAAATTTCATTAAAAGATACCTTGCTTTTTGAGTCGTTAAAAAGTGATGGTGTCACTTTTCCTGCAGAACTTATTGATACAGAAATTATAAAAAACAATATTCCCCCAACAGAACTATTAAATTTCACAAAAAATGATGAAATTGGTCTGCTTCTACTACGAATTGTAGAATTAGTAGGTCAGGATGAAATTTTAGATTTAGATGTGCAAACTATTTATTTTATTAATCATTTATTAATAAAATCAGGCTTAAAAAAACTCCGTAACAAAATTTTAGCAACAACACTACCCGAAAGAAGTAAAATTTAATATACTGTATAGCAATGACAATAAGAAAAATTTTAACTGAACCAGATCCTTTTTTAAGACAAATATCTTTAGATGTTAAAAAAGTTGATGATGAGATCAGGCTATTGATGGATGATATGCTTGAAACAATGTATTCGGCTCCTGGCATTGGATTAGCGGCCATACAAGTTGGAGTTCCTATAAGGGTTATTGTAATTGACTTATCAAAAGAGGAGGAAAGAAAACCCCTATATTTTGTTAATCCAAAAATAATTGAAAAATCCAAAAATAACTCTACTTATGAGGAGGGCTGTCTATCTGTGCCAGGTCAGTTTGCAGAAATAGATAGACCCGATCAATGTCACGTTAGTTATTTAGATTATAGTGGTCAAAAAAAAGAGTTAAAAGCAGAAGGGCTTTTAGCAACTTGCATACAACATGAAATGGATCATTTGGAAGGAATTTTATTTATTGATTATTTATCAAAACTAAAAAAAAATTTTATTGTTAAAAAACTCTCAAAACAAAAAAAAGCACTAGAAAGAATAGTAGTTTAAATTAATTAAACTGATGTCACATAAAATTATTTTTATGGGAACACCTCAGTTCTCGGTCCCATCATTAGAGGCATTAGCAAAATCTTCATATAAAATTTCTCAAGTTTATACCCAACCCCCAAAAGAATCTAACCGAGGTCATAAATTAAATTCTTCACCAATTCAAAAAGTTGCTGAGAGTTTAAATCTAAATGTACGGTGCCCAAATAGTTTAAAAACTTTGGAAGAGTTTAATTTTTTAAAAGACTTAAACCCGGATATTGTAGTTGTAGTTGCTTACGGAAAATTAATACCGAAGAGTATTCTTGATTTACCAAAAAAAGGTTTCATAAATATTCACGCTTCTTTACTTCCTAAGTGGCGAGGAGCAGCTCCCATACAGAGAGCAATTATGAATTTAGATAAAGAAACAGGTGTTAGCATAATGAAGATTGTAGAAGAATTAGACTCTGGCCCTGTTATGAAAAAAATAAAAATAGAGATTAACCTTCGCGATTCGAGTGGCAAAATTTTAGAAAAATTATCAAAAATTGGTGCAGAAAATATTGTAACAGCTCTAGATGATATTTTTGATAATAAAGTAAAATTTATTGAACAAGATCACAGTCTTGCTACATATGCAAAAAAGATAAAAAAAAATGAATGTAAAATAGACTGGGAAGAAAATGCTAAAAATATTATCGGCAAAGTTAATGGTCTAAATCCTAATCCCGGAGCATGGTTCGAATATCAAAAAGTCAGATATAAAATATGGCAAGCATCAATATCTGATAAAAAAGGAACACCCGGATCTATTTTAGATAACAACTTTACAATAGCATGCAAAGACCAGTCTATAAAAATTAACGAAATACAGAAAGAGGGAAAAAATAGATTATTATTAAAAGATTTTTTATTAGGAGTTAATTTTAAAATAGGAGACTTCGTTTCATAATGTTTAACTATCAAATTATAATTGAATATGATGGTACAAATTTTGTAGGCTGGCAAAAACAAAAAAATGGAACTTCAGTACAGTCAGCTATTGAAAAAATTTTAACTAAAATTTTAAAAACAAAAATTACAATTTATGGCTCTGGCAGAACAGATTCAGGGGTACATGCCCAAGGACAATCAGCACACTTCAATATTGATTACAAAATAAATAATAAATTTCTATTTTTAAATTCTGTTAATTTTTTTTTGAATAAAAAAAAAATATCTATTTTAAAAATTAATGATAAAAAAATAAACTTTCATGCGAGGTTTAGTGCAAAAAAAAGAGAGTATAGGTATTTTATACTTAATCGGTTAGCACCACCATCTTTAGACTTAAATAAAGTATGGCACATTAAATCTAGTTTAAATTTAAAAACAATGAAAAAAGCTACAAACTTATTAAAAGGGAAAAAAAATTTTTCAACGTTTAGATCTTCATCATGTAATGCTAAATCACCAATCAAAACATTAGATGAAGCAATAGTGAAAAAAATAGGAGATAAGATAGTTATAATATTTAAGTCAAAATCTTTTTTACAACAGCAAGTAAGATCAATGGTAGGGTGTTTAAAGTATGTTGGAGAAGGTAAGTGGAATTTGAAAAAAATGAAAAATATTATTAAATTAAAAAAAAGAATAAATTGTGCACCACCAGCTCCAGCACACGGATTGTATTTATTTAAAATTTTTTATTGATGTTTTTCTATCTAAAACCGTATTTTTTTATTGAATTTAATGAAATAAAAAATACAGAAACTAAATTATCTAATATATTAAATCGATTCAAATTTTTATTAATTTTCCAAATCCAATATAAATTTCTCATCCGATTACTTTGTAAAGATTCTTTTCTAATCTGATATTCACTTAAATAACTTTGGCAACAATATGCATAGCCAACTTTTTTGAGTAATTGGCACTTATAAAAATAATCTTCACAAATTTTAGTATTCGAGAATTTTATATTATTTGCTATTGATCTTTTTACAATCATTGTGCTAGTTGCTATAGAGGTATTCTTGACAAATGATTTAAAATTAAACTTTCTAGGAACAATGATATTTTTTTTATTAGGATTTGATAATTTAAAAGTTTTATAAAATGTATAGGAAAAAAAATAATTATTTTTTTCCATAAAGTTTATTTGAATTTTCAATTTATTTTTTTTCCATAAATCATCAGAGTCAATAAAAGCCAAATAATTCGATTTAGATTTCTTTATTGCTAGATTTCTACAAGATGCCGTTCCTTTATTTTTATATGAAAAATAAATCTTTATTTTTTTTTTATTTCTATATTTAAGTAAAATATTTTTTGTCAATTCATCAGAATTATCATCCACAATAATTAGTTCCCAGTTCTTGTAGCTTTGATTTACAATAGAGCTGATTGTTTTTTTTATAGTCTTTGAACTATTATAATTTGGTAATATTATTGATACTTTCGGCTCTTTTTTATTGAATTGATTCACTTAAAATATTCAATCAAGATATTATGGTAAATTTTCGTTAATTTTTTTAAGTCTGACAAAGAAACACACTCATCAACTCTATGCATTGTTTTATTCACTAAGCCAAACTCAAGACAGGGAGCAATTTTTTTTATAAATCTTGCATCTGAAGTTCCACCAGTTGTTGAAAAAACTGGATTAATTTTTGTAATTTTTTTAATTATCTTTTTGGCCATTTGAGTAGTTGAACCAGGTTTAGTTAAGAAAGAGTCTCCTGTAACTAGAAATTCTATTTTATATTTTGTTTTATTTTTTTTACAAATCGAACGAACAACTGAAGTTATTTTTTTTTTCAAACTTACAGATGTGTGATAATTATTATACCTGATATTAAATTGAGTTTTTGCTCTAGCTGGAATAACATTATGAGCATGGTTGTCTACATTTATTGCTGTAAACTCTAGATTAGATGCTTGGAAATGTTTATTTCCTCGATCTAAGGGCTTTTCTTTAAGTTTTTTACACACAGCAACTAAACAGTTAATTGGATTTTCTGACAGGTGTGGATAAGCAACGTGACCTTGAGTCCCAAGAATTTCTAATTTACATGATAGACTACCTCTTCTGCCTATTTTAATCATTTCACCTAATTTGTTTGGATTTGTTGGCTCTCCAATAATACAAAAATCAATTTTCTCTTTTTTTTTGATTAAATAATCGACTACCTTTTTTGTACCATTAATAGCCTGAGCTTCTTCATCTCCAGTAATTAAAAAACTGATAGATCCATTTATTTTTTTATTTTTTTCCAAAAAATTACTAACAGCAGATATAAAACAAGCAATAGAGCTCTTCATATCATTAGCTCCTCTGCCAATTAAATGATTTTTTTTCACTTTTGGTTTAAATGGGTTAACAGTCCAGTCATTTATATTACCAGGAGGGACCACGTCTGTATGACCTGCATAACATAAGTTTGGCTGTTTATTTCCTAACCTAGCATAAAGATTTTTTATAGTTGGATTTTTTTTATCTTTAAACTCTAAAACTTTACAATTAAATCCTAATTGTTTTAGTTTTTTAGATATATAATTTATAGCCCCAGCATCAACCGGAGTCACACTTGGAAAACTTATAAGATCTTTTGATATTTGTAGTACGTTAAAATTTTTCATTAATCTCTCAGTAGATCATTAATTGAAGTTTTACTTCTAGTTTTTTCATCAACTTGTTTAATTATAACAGCACAATTTAATGATGGCGCATCTGGATTTTTTTTATCAGGTAGTGAACCTGGCACAACTACAGAATAGGCAGGAATTTTACCGTATGTAATGTCCCCAGTTTGTCTATTAACAATTTTTGTAGATTGACCAATAAACATACCCATACTAATTACAGAACCTTCTCCAACAATCACTCCTTCTACAACTTCTGACATTGCTCCAAGAAAAACATTATCTTCAATGATTGTTGGCAAAGCTTGAGCTGGCTCTAAAACACCACCCACACCAGACCCAGCAGATATGTGACAGTTTTTACCAATTTGGCAACAGCTACCTGCTCTTGAGAAAGTATCCATCATTGTACCTTCGTCAATATAAGCGCCGATATTTATAAAACACGGCATCAGAACAGCATTTTTCCCTATGAAAGATCCTTTTCTAATAGGAGAATTTGGAACCATTCTAAATCCTGCTTTTTCATGATCTTCTTTAGTCCAGCCAGATGTTTTTCCTTTTAATAAATGAGATTTGTCGTACCAACTACTATAAGGACCACTTAGAGATTCCATTTCATAGATTCTAAAACTTAACATAATTACTTTTTTTAAATACTGGTTAGTGATCCACTTTCCATTAATTTTTTCAGCAACTCTAACTTTTCCAGAGTCTAAATCTTTTATTGATTGATTAATTACATCAATAATCTTTTGATCTGAGTTTTTATTGATTTTTTCCTTTTTATTCCAAGCGTCTTCTATTATTGTTTCAACTTCTTTATTGTTCATTTATACTCCTTAAAAAATTTGATAAGTTATCGGTTTTATAATTAACAAAGCTTTCATCAGAAAACTCTACTGCCCAAGGTTCATCATTTTTAATCCAAACTGTTTTCATTCCTAATTCATATGCAGGTTTTAAATTTCTGGCTATATCTTCTATAAATATACAATATTCGGGTTCTATTCCATATTTTTGAATAATTTTTTTATAAGGCTCAATCGATGGTTTAGGGATAAAGTCCGAGTCAACTATATCGAAAACACCATCAAAAAGATTCTCTATACCTATTCTTTTAGTAACATTGCTAGCATGAGCCTTGGATCCATTGGTAAATATATACTTTTTACCTTTTAAATTATTTAGCTCATTCATTAAATCTGAGTCTTTTTTAAGAAAATTTAAATCTACATCGTGGACAAATTCAAGAAATTCTTCAGCATTAATCTTATGGTTTTTGATCATTCCATTAAGCGTTGTGTTGTATTCATGAAAATATTTCTTTTGAATTTTTTTTGCTTCATCCATATTTACATTAAGTTTTTTAGATATATAAAAAGACATTTTTTTATCTACTTGCTCAAAAACTTTAGTATTACCTGAATACAGAGTATTATCTAGATCAAAAAGCCAGTATTTAATTTTTTTTAATTCTTTCATTTTCTTATAAGTGTGCCAGCACCTTCATCAGAAAATATTTCATAAAGAATAGAGTGAAGTTTTCTTCCGTCAATTATTACAACACCTCTAACTCCATTTTCAATAGCATCTATTGAGTTTAAAAGTTTTGGAATCATTCCACCTTGAACTATTTTTTTATCAATTAACTTTTTTGCCTCGATTGGTTTGATTTCATTAATAAGCTTTTTATTTTCATCATATACGCCCTCGACATCAGTCATAAGGAGCAGTCTTCTGGATTTTAAACTTTTAGCGACAGCAGCAGCAGCAGTATCTGCATTAATATTAAACTTTTGATTATTATTATCTTTACCCATTGGCGACAAAACAGGTATAAAATTTTTTTTAATAACTGCTTGAATTTTTTCTTTAAGGATCATTTTTGGTTTGCCAACAAAACCAAGTTTTTTATTTTCCTGCTCTACAACAATTACGTTATTTTTACTTACATTTAAACCTTCAGCTTTGCATTTTTTTTTTGTTAATTTATCTATAATTTCTGAATTAAAATCTACTAGAGCTTTTTCAACAACTTCCATGGTTTGTTTATCAGTGACTCTTAAGCCACTAATAAATTCACTTTCAATATTTAATTTTGCTAGTTCTGTCTTAATTCTTGGTCCACCACCATGAATAACTATGATTTTTAAGCCTAACTTATGAAGAATAGATATATCTTCTATAAATTTGTCAAATAAATCTGGATCCATTAAAACCTTGCCACCACATTTTATAACGATCTCTTCTTTTTTATATTTGTTTACGTATTTAGGAATCTGAGAAATATCCGGTGCGTTTTTTGGCCAAAATAATTTTAATTTTTCTAAGTATTCTTCTTTAGCGCCCATTTAGTTTGTTTTTACTTTTGTTCTTTTCATAATGAACCATTGTTGAGCGATAGTTAAAATATTATTGACAGTCCAGTACAAAACTAGCCCCGATGGAAAAGAAGCTAAAATCACAGTCAAAAAAACTGGGAAGAACATAAAAATTTTTGCTTGTATTGGGTCTGTTGGTGCCGGGTTTAATTTTTGTTGAACCCACATAGTTAGGCCCATAAGTATCGGCCAAATACCGATGACCAAAAAGCTTGGAGGATCCCAAGGTATTAAACCGAACAAATTAAACAACGAAGTTGGGTCAGGCGCTGATAAATCTTTTATCCAACCAAAAAATGGCTGGTGACGCATCTCTAAAGAGATAAAAAGCATCTTGTATATTGCAAAAAAAAAAGGAATTTGTATTAACACAGGCAAACAGCCTGAAGCAGGATTAATTTGTTCTTTTTTATACAAAGCCATAATTGCTTGCTGCATCTTCACTTTATCATCTTTATGTAAGTCTTTGAGTCTCGTCATTTCGGGCTGAACAGCTTTCATTTTTGCCATTGATTTAAACGAGTAATTTGCAAGAGGAAAAAAAGTTAATCTTATAAGTATAGTAATGATAATAATGGCAACACCAAAGTTTCCAGATAATTTGAAGAAATAGTCAGCTACAAAAAAAAGTGGTTTTGTAAAAAAGTAAAACCATCCCCAATCAATAATCAGATCTAATTTTTCAATTTTTTCATTTTCCGCATAAGCATCAATTGTATGAACTTCTTTTGCAGCAACAAAAACTTTAATTACGGTATTGTTTTTTGAAGATGGTTCAATAATTTTTGGAGTATTTTGCAAAAAATTGGCTTTGTATGCATTTTGATATAAAAAAGTAGATTTAAAATTTTCTCCAGATTCAGGAACTAGTGCTGTCATCCAGTATTTGTCGGTAATCCCTATCCAACCTTTATTAGCTTCTCTAGTGATTTTCTTTTCATCTATATCTTTGTAGTCATCTTCTTTTAACTCTTCATCAAAAACGCCAATAAATCCTTCGTGTAAAATAAAGAAACCTTGTAAATCTTTTGGTTTATTATTTCTTGTTATTTGAGCGTATGGGTACAACTCAATTTTTTCAGATGATTTATTCTCTACTTCTTGGACAATTTTAAAAAGATAATTATCATCTAAGGTTATTTTTTTTCTAAATATTAAGTTAGATCCATTATTCCACTCTAAAACAATCGGATTGTTATTTGATAAGATTTTGTTGCCCACAACATTCCAGATACTTTTGGTTGTTGGAACTTTAATTTTATTACCTATACTAGCCCAACCAGATTCTACAAAATATCCATCATCAGATTCTTTAGGGTTTAAAAATAATACATTTTTATCAGACGTAATATTCTCTCTATAATTTTTAAATGATAGGTCGTCAATTATAGCTCCCTCTAGTGAGATAGATCCTTTAATTCTGTTATTTTCCAATAAAACTCTGCTACTTTTATTTATCGAATCTACCCTAGAAATTTTTTGTTCAATTTTTGATTCATTAATATCAGGAGCAAGCCCACCATCTAGTTCTTTATTAATTATTTGTTCGTCCTTTTCAACTATTTTAGTTTTATTCTCAATAGGCGCAGGGGGATCGACAAAAGCAGACCAAAAAAGCAATACAGACATAGACAAAGCTACTGCTATAAAAACATTTTTATTATCCATTTAGTTTAATTCCTTTGAATTAAATTTTTTTTTGGGAACTAAGTCTATTCCATCACTGCCACCTAAAATTTTAACAGGATGGCATCTTGAAATTCTTTTTAAGCTTAAAAAAGTACCTATTATTAATCCATGTTTTTCAATCGACTCTTGGCAATATTCAGAGCAAGTTGGAAGAAATCTACATCTAACACCAAGCATTGGAGATATAAAAAAACTATAGAACTTAATTAGTCCTAAAATTACAAAAGTTAAAAAGTTTCCAATCATAGAATTAAAGTTTTTCAAAGGCTTTTTGCATTGCTGCAAATAGTATTTTATGGTTTTTTTCATAGGCTTTTGATTTTCCGAAAACTATATAAGTATAATTAGAATTAATTGCACCCTTTATTTTTAAAAGCTTGTGCACTATAGCTTTCAATTTACGTCTTATTCTGTTTCTTTTTACTGCGTTACCAATTTTTTTTTTCATTACAAAACTAATATGTAATAAATTTTTATTTTTTTTTGAAATAAAGTTTTTAGCAGCAAATATGGAAAAAAAATCGGTATGAATTTTTTTTTCTTTTAAAGCTGACTTGAAGTGATCATTTTTTTTTAAACTTTCAAGCTTAATCATTAAAAATTAAGTTGAGATAGATTTTCGTCCTTTAGCTCTTCTTCTTGCAATCAATTTTCGACCGCCTTTTGTAGCCATCCGGCCTCTAAAACCATGTCTTCTTTTTCTTACTAAGTTGCTAGGTTGATAAGTTCTTTTCATAAATATTTAAAGTTGTATAATCTAATTAGACTGTATTGTACAGGTAAACAATGAGTAAAAAACTTAAACTATTTTTAGGAATTTCTTATTTACTTATTCTATTCATATTTTTGTATTTTATTTTTTCTAAAATTGAAATTGATAGACTGAACGATTTCTCATATTACAAGGAAATCCAATTCAACATAGATAGTTTCGTAGGAGATAAATTATATATAAATTTATTGGTATTTTTTCTATTTACTTTAATTTGGGTTTCACTACTTGGATTTGGTTCTCCGCTTTTAATAATTTCAGGAATTTTATTTGGTAAATGGATTGGTACCATAGTGTCGGTTTTATCGATTACTCTAGGTGCTTTATTATTATACACAATTGCCAATTTTTTTTTTAAAGATTTAGTCAAAAAAATATTAGAAAAGAAATTTTTAAAATATATCGAGCTATTTAACAAAAATGAATTTTTTTATTTTTTTATTTTCAGACTTTCAGGAGGTTTAGGCATACCTTTTCCTTTGCAAAACACATTACCAGTAATTTTCAATATGAAAAAAATAAATTATTTTTTTGCAAGTCTTTTAGGATTTATCCCGGGTTTTTTTATTTTTAACAATATTGGTTTTGGAATTAATAAATTTATAAAAGAGTCTGATAATTTTAGTTTTATAGATTTAATTTTCAGTAAAGAAATTTATTTACCTATATTAGTATTTTTAGTTTTTATTTTAATGTCTTTAGTTATTAAAAAAAAATTTTTTAATGTTAGAAATAAATAAAAATAATCTATCTGAAGATCAAAGTCCTTATCTTCAACAACATAAAGAAAATCCTGTCAATTGGCAGGTATGGTCAAAAGAAGTTTTTGATATAGCTAAAGAAAAAAAAATTCCAATCCTTCTTAGTATTGGATACGCAAGCTGTCACTGGTGTCATGTTATGGCACACGAAAGCTTTGAAGATAATCCTACAGCCGATCTTATGAATAAATATTTTTTAAATATAAAAGTAGACAGAGAAGAAAGACCTGATATTGATTTTATTTTTCAAAGTTCATATCAACTTTTTAATCAAGCAGGCGGCGGTTGGCCCCTGACGATGTTCCTTGATGAAAACGGAGTCCCTTTTATGGCAGGAACTTATTTTCCTAAAACACCTTTACATGGCCTGCCTTCATTCAAAGAAGTTATTTTAAAAATAGGAGAAACCTACAAACAAAATAGAGAAGAAATAATTAAACAATCAGGGATTATCTCTAAAAGTTTGGAGTTAAGAAAATCTTCTGTTTTAGATCAAGACCTAGAGAATATTTTACAAAATATTATAGTTGATTTAGATAGAGAAAATGGAGGGTACAAAGGAGCTCCTAAATTTCCAATATTTAATGTTTACGATACACTTTTATATTTTTTTACTAAAACAAAAAATTTAAATTACCTCGAGCCAATTTCATTAGTTTTAAAAAAATTTTGTTCCCAAGGAATATACGACCATGTGGAGGGTGGCCTCGCAAGATATACTATAGATGAAAATTGGCTAATACCTCACTTTGAAAAAATGCTTTACGATAACGCTCAATTTGTTCTTTTAATATCGAAATTTCTTAAAATAAAAAAAAATGATTATTTTGAAAAAAAAATTATTCAAACAATTGAATTCATTAACAATAGTTTTTTAAATTCTCAATATAATTTGCTAGGCTCTGCTTATGATGCTGATAGTGACGGGGAAGAGGGAAAGTATTACGTTTTTAATTATGATGAATTAAAAGATATTAACGAAGTTGAAAAATATTTTGATATAAAGCCAGAAGGAAACTGGGAAAACAAAATAATTTTAAGAGAAATTAAACCACCACCTAACTCTATAATTGTTAAATTGAAAGATTTAAGAAAAAAGAAAAATAAGCCTTTTTTTGATAAAAAAATCCAACTTGATTTAAATTGTCTTTGGGTTAGCTCACTAATTTCTGCGGATAAAATATTACCAAGCAGAAATTATATTCAGATAGCAGAAAAATTTTATGATAATTTAGAAAAGTTATTTTTTAAAGAAGGCAAACTTTTTCATACCAACTCGAAAACTTCAGTTTTTTTAGAAGATTATGCTTATGCTATAGCAATGTTGATAGATCTTTCAGAACAAACACTTAAACCTAATTATTTATTTAAAGCTAAAGAATTGTGTAAAAAAACTATTGAACTTTTTTATATAAAAGAAAAATCTATATTTCAAAAAAATATTATTGATAAAAATGATCTTTTTCATACTCCAATCGATATTAGTGACAATAACATTCCAAATGGCAACTCTATTATGTTGATGAATTTTTCCAGATTAGGCATGAAAAAAGAAGCCAGAGAATTATCTAACAGCTTGAATGGTTATTTAAATATTTATAAATCACTAATGGTCAGTTGTTTAAAAACAATAGATTATTATAAAATGATAGAATCAAACAAAAATTGCACTGAAACAGGATGTATAATTTAAATAAAAATGAACAAAATTAATAAAGATTTTTTTTATTGGATTGTTTGGCTAGCATTAGTAATTTTATGGAATTATGGTTATCCTGCTGCCTCTCCGCTTTATGATGTTTTGATTGTCACAGGATTGTCGATTATTTTTATTTTAATAAAAAATAAATAGTCATTGTGCCTATAATGCGAATCGTGCAGACGACCTTTTCCGTACTGTCTAAATGCTCTACTCATTGAGCTATATGGACCTCCCGTAAAATTAGAATTACTATTTTATTAGAGACTTGCATAAATTCAATCTTCAAAGTAAAATTGAAAAAAAATGCAGGAGCTAAAATGGGTATTCATTACGACTATAAATCTACAAGAGGTGAAAAAGCGATGAAGAAAGAAGCTAAGAGAAAAGCTCGTATTGAAGAAAAAAGAGCTAGGAAAGGTTCTGATACTCAAAAAGATGACGAAAAGAGAATGCACGATATCGATAAGCCCATTACACTTGAAGATCTAACAAATCCTGATAAAGAATAATTAAATAAAAATGAGTAGAGCGCTTATTAAAAAAGATGCTCGACTAATTAAGCGTGAAATTGCTTTAAAAAATAATTTAAAAAAAAGAAAAAAATTTAAAGAAAAAGCTAAAAAAAATGACAGTACAGTCTGATAGATGGATTAAAAAAATGGCTAAAGAAAAAGCTATGATTAAACCATTTGTTTCTAAACAAGTTAGAAAAGGTAAAATATCTTTTGGGTTATCATCTTACGGTTATGACGCAAGAGTTTCTAACGAGTTTAAAATCTTTACAAATGTAAACTCTGGTATTGTCGACCCTAAAGTATTTAAAAAAGACAGCTTTGTAACAAAAATTGGAAAAGAATGTATTATCCCACCAAACTCCTTTGCTTTAGCTAGAACTGTGGAATACTTTAAGATACCTGAAGATGTTCTTGTTATTTGTTTAGGTAAATCAACATACGCACGATGTGGTATTATCGTAAATGTAACACCTCTTGAGCCTGGCTGGGAAGGCCACGTCACTTTAGAATTTTCCAACACGACACCTTTACCGGCAAAAATATATGCCAACGAGGGAGTAGCTCAGTTTGTGTTTATTGAAGGCAACGAAAAGCCAGAAGTAACTTACTCAAATCGAAAAGGTAAATATATGAAACAAAAAGGCGTTACTTTACCTAAAGTTTAAGTTCAATTTTATTGATGCAAAAACTAATCATCAAAGGAAAAAAAAAATTATCAGGCTCAATAAATATTTCTGGATCTAAGAATGCAACACTGCCCATTTTAGCCGCAACTCTTCTTGCTGATAAAACTATTATATTAAAAAACATACCTTTTGTTCAGGATGTCTATACAATGATAAAGTTGTTAAAATTTATTGGACTAAGTATAGAAACTTCAAAAAAATTAAATACTTTAAAAATTTCTTCTAAAAAAAAATTAAAAACGGTTGCGCCTTATACACTTCTTAAAACTATGAGAGCAGGCGTGTTAGTACTAGGCCCTTTATTAGCTAAATGTAAAAAAGCAAAAGTGTCTCTTCCTGGAGGTTGTGCAATTGGTACAAGGCCGGTTAACTTACATTTGTTTGCACTAGAAAAACTCGGAGCAAAAATCAAAATAAAAAATGGATATATTTATGCATCGGCCAAAAATGGATTAAAAGGGACAAAAATTAAATTTCCTTCTGTTTCAGTAGGAGCAACTGAGAGTGCCATTCTTGCTGCAGTTAGCGCCAATGGTAAAACAATAATTTCTAACTGTGCAATTGAACCAGAAATTCAAGATATGATATTTTTTTTAAAAAAAATGGGCTGTAGTATAAATTTTATTGGCAAAAGAAAGATCTTAATAATTGGTACTAAAAAGTTCAAAGATACAACTTATAAAATAATTTTCGATAGAATCGAGCTCGGTACATATTTAATTGCTGCAGCTTTAGTGGGTAAAAAAATTATTTTTTATAAAATTAAATCAAAAATTATAGAGAATGAAACCAAATTATTAAAATTAATGGGCGTTAAAATGAAGATTGAAAAGAATAAAATTACTGTTTTTGAATCTGGCAAACTAAATAGTGTAAATGTAAGAACAGAAGTTTATCCGGGTTTTCCAACAGATTTACAAGCACAAATAATGGTTCTGATGTTAAGAGCTTCAGGAACATCTAAAATAGTTGAGAATATATTTGAAAACAGATTTATGCACGTGCCAGAACTTAGAAGAATGGGAGCAAAAATCATTACTAAAAATAATATAGCAACTATTTCAGGTCCAGCAAATTTATCTGGAGCTGAAGTTATGGCAACAGATCTTAGAGCATCTGTAAGCCTAGTTCTAGCTGCGTTGATTGCAGAAAATAGAACAATTATAAATAGGGTATATCATCTAGATCGTGGTTATGAGAATTTAGAAAAAAAATTAAAAAAATGTAAAGCAATTATAAATAGGGTTTAAATGGAAGTTAAGAATTTAAAATTATTAGCTACCTCAGATGAAGACTTAAGAGTTATCGCAGCTCATTTACAAGATGCGATAGTGTCAGTTCAAGATATTGCTAATTTAAAGAAGAACAAGATTTTTTTAATTCAATTAAATAGATTTATGTGGGAGGATGTTGAAAAGGGTGTTTTCAGAAAAAATAAAAGAATAAGGACAGTCTTAAAATTTGACAATGTCATCAGTGTTTTATCAAAAAATATTAATATTAAAGACAATAAGAGTTTTTTAGATTTTTTAACTATTGAAAGCAATTTATTGCCTGATAAAAGCTATGAAATTAAATTAATTTTTTCAGGAGACTCAGTGATTAAAATAAAAGCAGAAGTAATAGATGTTTCGTTAGATGACCAGGGATTACCCTGGGAAACTAAGGCCCAACCTAAACATGATTTTTTATAATGCTAAAATTAATTAAATCTAATCAAAAAAATTTTCTATTACAATTAGACATCATCTTACAAAAGAGAAAATTACAAAACCCTAAAATCGATCAAAAAACCAAAAAAATAATTCAGGATATAAAAAAAAATAAAGATAAAGCTTTAATAAAATATGAAAAAAAATACTCAAAACTTAAAAATATTTCTCTGAATAAGATTAAGTTCTCTAATTCAGAGAGAAAAAAAATAATTAAAAAATTAGATAAAACAACAAAGAATTCAATTGATCTGGCTTTTAATAGAATTTTTAATTTTCATAAAAAACAAAAGTTATCCTCTTATTCTTTTAAGGATAAATTTAAAAATTCTTTTTCTTATAAATCAACAGCATTAAAAAGAGTTGGAGTATACGTTCCTGGTGGCAGGGCTAGTTACCCTAGCTCTGTTTTAATGAACTGTATTCCAGCCCTTGTTGCCGGAGTTAAAGAAATTTATATGACAACACCGGCTATGAATAAACTTTATAATCCTGCAGTAATTTATGCTGCCCAAAAATGTAGAGTGAAAGAAATTTACAAGATCGGTGGAGCACAAGCTATAGCTGCAATGGCTTACGGCACTAAAACCATTCAAAAAGTAGATAAGATTGTTGGTCCAGGAAACGCTTTTGTTGCTAGTGCAAAAAAGCAAGTCTTTGGAGAAGTTGGTATTGACATGATCGCGGGCCCTTCCGAGGTAACTATTGTTGCGGACAAAACATCAAAGCCTGACTGGATCGCTGCAGACCTCATAGCCCAAGCGGAACATGACGAGACTTCTCAGTCAATAGTTTTAACCGATGATATAAAAACTATTAAAAAAATAAATTATTTTTTGACACAACAACTCAAAACCTTACCTAAAAAAAGGATAGCAACTAAAAGTTTAAAAAACTTCGGCCTATCAATATTGGTCACTAATAAAAAAGTATTAACTGAAGCTATAAACTTAATTGCACCAGAACATCTAGAAATATTTACAAAAAATAGTAATAAAATTTTAAAAAATATTCATAATGCTGGATCGATATTTCTAGGAGAATACTCCCCAGAAGCTATTGGCGATTATTTAGCAGGGCCAAATCACGTTTTGCCAACTTCTGGTTCTGCTAAATTTTCATCTGGGCTTTCAGTTTATGATTTCTTAAAAAGATTTTCTGTTATAAAAATGACTAAATCAGGCATTGAAAGATTAGGCACATCAGTTATAAATCTAGCCGAATATGAAGACCTTGAAGGTCACGCGAATTCTATTAAAATAAGATTAAAAAAGAAGGACAATTAATTGGCTAAACAAGAAACATTAGAATTTAAAGGTAAAGTCACAGAACTTTTACCAAATGCTATGTTTCGTGTTAAATTAGAAAACAATCATGAAATTTTAGCCCACACCGCTGGAAAATTAAGAAAGAATAGAATAAGAGTTTTAGCAGGCGACAATGTAATGGTTGAAATGACACCTTACGATCTAACTAAGGGTAGAATAACCTTTAGATTTTAGGCCTTGTAGCTCAGTAGTAGAGCAGTACCCTGAAAAGGTATGTGTCGTAAGTGCGATTCTTACCAAGGCCACCACATCAAACCACATATAAACATTTTTTAAAACTTGATAAGTTAAACTATGAATAAAAGTATTGGAGTTGTGTGGCTTAGAGAAGATTTTAGGATTTTGAAAAATGATGCTTTAATCCACGCTTCTAAAAATCACGAACAGGTTTGTGTTATATATATTTATAAAAAAAAGGACTTCAATAATAGGTCTGCGCAAAAATGGTGGCTTTATCAATCAATTAAAAATTTTAGAAATAAATTAGATTTATTGAATATATCTTTAGAAGTTTTAGAGGCAGAATCTTATAAAACAGCTTTTGAAATTATTACAAAAAAAAAAAGCTTTTCTATTTATTGGAATAAAGTTTATGAACCAAAATTTTTATTATTTGATCAAAAAATTTCAAAATCTTTAAGGTTAAAAAATATTAATTTTAAGATTTTTAAAGGCAATCTTCTCAATGAGTCAGATGAGATAAAAAAAAACGACAATACTCCCTTTAAAGTTTTTACACCTTTTTGGAAAAATGCTGAAAAATTTTATTTAGACAAAGGTTTTCAAAAAAATGAAAAAGTAAAAACAAAAAATAAAAAAATAAAATTTTTAAATCAAGAAACTAATCTAGAAATTATCTTACCTAAAAAAAAATGGCCTGAAAAGTTTGAAAATTTATGGAAACCTTCAGAGGATGAAGCAATAAAAAATATAAAACAATTTATTAAGTATAAATTGGCTGATTATGGAGAGAACAGGGACCTTCCTGGAATTGAAGGAACCTCTAAAATTTCACCTTATCTTGCATTCGGACAAATTCATGTAGAAACTATTTGGGAAGAATGCCAAGCAGTTCAAAATAAAAAAAGAGGCTATAGAAAATATATCAATGAACTCGGCTGGAGAGAGTTTAGCCATAGTTTGATAAATTATTTTCCAGAAATGCTTAAAGGCAATTTAAGAAGAGATTTTGATCATTTTCCCTGGGAAAATAATACAAAACATTTATCAGTCTGGCAAAAAGGTATGACAGGCTATCCAATAGTTGATGCTGGCATGAGAGAATTACAGGAGACAGGTTGGATGCATAATCGTGTAAGAATGATTACTGCTTCTTTTTTAGTAAAACATTTAAGAATTCATTGGAAGGAAGGTGAAAAACATTTCAGGGATTGTTTGTTGGACTTTAATGAAGCCAATAATGTTGCAGGCTGGCAATGGGTAGCTGGTTGTGGTGCAGACGCAGCACCGTATTTCAGAATATTTAATCCTATTTTACAAGGAGAAAAATTTGATCCCAACGGCATGTATGTAAAAAAATGGGTTCCAGAATTATTAAATATTCCTAAAGAATTTATTCACAAACCTTGGGAGTTGGACATAGATATTAAAGATTTCGAATTTGGAAAAAGTTACCCAAAACCTATTGTTAATCATCAAGTGGCAAGAAATGCCGCTCTTGAAGCTTTTCAAAAGATAAAAAAAAAAGCTATATAGAACTGCAACAGTGTTTATATTTTTTACCTGAACCACATAGGCATTTATCATTTCTTCCAATTTTTTTGTTTTGAACAGGATTTTGTTTTTTTGTTTCTTCTTCATGATTTTTAATAACTATATTTAAGTTTAATAAAAATTTTACAACATCAGTTTTTATTTTTTCTAACAATCCTTCAAAAAGTGCAAAAGCTTCCTTTTTAAATTCAGACAAAGGGTCCTTTTGTCCGTAGCTTCTAAGTCCTATAACTTGTCTAAGCTGTTCAAGATACTGAAGGTGTGATCTCCAAGCAAAATCTATAATTTGTAAAAAAATTCTTTTTTCAATATTGTTATTTTCATTCTCTCCAATTAATTTAATTCTTTCTTGACGTTTTAAATCAAAAGTATCTTCAAATTTTTTAATAAATTTGCCATCAGAAACATTAGTTAAAGTTAGCAATTCCTCATCATTTAGTATATTCCCAGTAATATTTTTAATCGCACCTAAGTAGACAGTTTTATCATTTGATTTTTCATAATCATTTTTGATTTTAGTTAAACTAGATATTACTTCTTGAAGAAAAGAAGTTAAAGTTTCAGAAATATTTTCACTTTTAAGTATTTTAAGTCTCTGTCCAAAAATAACTTGCCTTTGGTCATTCATTACATCATCAAACTTAATCAATGTTTTTCTTATGTCAAAATTTCTACCCTCGACTTTTTGTTGTGCTCTTTCCATAGCTTTATTTATCCAAGGATGGTCTATAGATTCATTTTCTTTAAGCCCTAATT
>Ga0209425_10000645_pt1 | contig 42022 bp, 42 predicted proteins | sample COG_05_FD_184749 | JGI IMG/M metagenome (GOLD analysis project Ga0209425, IMG submission 184749) | Pelagic Microbial community sample from North Sea - COGITO 998_met_05 (SPAdes) (version 2) | ecosystem: Environmental > Aquatic > Marine > Neritic zone/Coastal water | place: Helgoland, sampling...
ACCACGTTGATAGGCTGGATGTGGAAGCGCAGTAATGCGTGTAGCTGACCAGTACTAATAGCTCAATTGGCTTGATTTATGCACTGAAAAAAATTTTATCAAATTTTAGATATCGATATTTTTAAAAAACCTAACTATTATTACTAATATTTTAATATTAATATTATATAAATTAATAACAAAGAAACTTTAGTGAAAAAACCAGCAGTTTTTTTAGACAGAGACGGTGTTTTAAATAAAGATAAAAAATATGTTCACAAAATTAGTGATTTTGAATGGATTGAAGGAGCGAAACAATCAATTAAATTATTAAATAAAAAAGGATACTTTATTTTTGTTGTTACCAACCAATCTGGAATAGCCAGGGGCTTTTATAGCGAGGAAGATGTGTGGCATCTTCACAAATACATCAACATAGAGCTAAGTAAGATTCATGCAAAAATAGATGATTTTTTTTATTCACCATATCATCACTCAGATAGTTCTAGAAAATTTGAGCATTTAAAGCATCTTAGAAAACCTAACATTGGAATGCTCGAAGCAGCATGTAAAAAATGGCCAGTAATTAAAGAGAAGAGTTTAATTATTGGTGATAATACGTCGGATATGTTGTGTGCAAAAAACTTTGGGATTAAAGGTTTTTTATTTAAAGAAAGTAATTTACTTAAATTTATTGAAAAAAATAATATAATATAAATAATGATTGTTATTACTGGAGGAGCGGGTTTTATAGGGTCAACACTTGCCAAGACTTTACTGAATCAAGAGCTCATAATTATAGACACATTCAAAGATACTGAACAAAAAGTTTATTTAACAGAAATTCCAGGAGCAAGACTAGTTAATTTAAAAGATTGTAAATCTGTCCTAAATTATTTCAAAAATGATATTAAATATTTTTATCATTTAGGTGCAAACTCCTCAACTGAACAAGCTATTTTAAGTGAATCGGTAAATACAAATATTTTTTGGTCTCAATTTTATTGGGATTTTTGTTCAAATAATCAAATACCATTCATGTATGCTTCTTCAGCCGCAACTTATGGAGATGGTTCGAAAGGTTTTTCAGACAAAATGACAGTAAATGAATTAAAAGATATAAAAATACATAATGTTTATGGGTGGTCCAAAATGTATTTTGATATATTTGCTTTAAATCAAGAAAGAATTGGAAACACGCCACCAATTTGGCATGGACTTAAATTTTTTAATGTATACGGAGTTAACGAATACCATAAAAAAAAACAAAGTTCAGTGGTACATCCTTTTCTAAAACAACTTAAGTTGACTGGAAAAATTAAACTTTTTAAATCATTGCATAAAAATTACTTAGATGGTGAGCAACAAAGAGACTTTGTTTCTGTAAATTTTTGTATTGAGTTTATAAAAAATATTCAAAAACTAAGTCTTAAAAGTGGTCTATTAAATGTTGGTACGGGACAACCAAAAACTTTTATTTCTTTCGCGAATGATATTATGGATGCATTGAATAAAAAAGGAAAAATACAATTTATAAATATTCCACAAAACTTACAAAGACATTATCAATATTATACAAAATCTGAAAATTCCAAAACAAGAGAAATTCATAAATTAATGGCCGATTTTAATTATAGTGAAGATTTACAACTGATTGTAAAAAGTATTTTAAATAAAATTAATTAATAAAATCCATAATTTTAATTTTCAGATATAAGAAACTGAGAATTAAATATGAAATTCTAGCAATTGTCACTTTAATAAGGTTAATTACAACTTTTAAATATATAACGTATTTAAATATTTTATCTTTGTAAAATTTTAGTAGTTGAGTAGCCTTTTTTTGTTTTAATAATCTTTACTTTGCCTTTTTTAGCTTTAATTAAATCTGCACCAACAATATCTCTAATTTTATAATCTCCACCTTTAACTAGAACATCAGGAGATACCATTTTAATTATCTTTAATGGTGTCAGTTCATTAAATACAATAACTAAATCGACACAAGATAGTGCTTTAAGCATCTCTATCCTAGCTGATAATTTGTTTACAGGTCTTTTTTTACCTTTAAGCACCTTAACAGTTTCATCAGAGTTAATTGCTACAATCATAAAGTCACCAAGTTTTTTGGCATTTTCTAATAAGTGTATATGTCCTGCATGGACTATGTCGAAACATCCATTAGTCATGACTATCTTCATGTTTTTAGATCTTATCGTTTGAATTTTTTTTAAAATTTCTGAATTAGATGTATAAAATTTTTTATTTAGTATCTTATTTCTATTTTCATAAATTTCTTCTATTTCTTTTTTATTTACTGTGGCAGTGCCAATCTTTTTAATTACTCTAGAGGCAGCAATATTAGCCATCTCCATAGACTCTTCGTAGGTTTTTCCTGAATTTAAATAAGCAGAAAATGTTGCGATAACCGTATCACCAGCTCCAGTAACATCATAAACATTTTGAGTAAGAGAATCTTTGTGTATTGCCTTGCCTTTAGTCACAAGTGTCATCCCATTTTTACCTTGTGTAACAAGAACTCCAATTAAATTATTTTTTTGTATTAGGTTTCTAGCTTTTTTAATCAATTGAGTTTTATTGTTTACTTCTCCTACTACCTCAACGAATTCATTCATGTTGGGTGTTAGTATTGAAGCATGCTTATATTTATTAAAGTCAGATCCCTTAGGATCAATAATTATTAACTTAGATTTTCCCTTAGCATATTTAATTATTTTTTTTATTTCTAGTAGCGTACCTTTTCCATAGTCTGAAAGTAAGATTAATTTAGATCTATCAATTTCATTTTTAAGCTTATTATCTAGTTTTAACTCATAGCTTTTTCTTTCATTTTCAAAATCTAGCCTTATCATTTGATGATGCCCACTAAATATTCTTAATTTTTTAATCGATTTGCCAATACTTATTTTCTTAAGATGATGTTTTAATTTTTTTTTTTGTAAAATTTTTTCAATAACCTTACCATCTAAGTCTTTTCCTATAGTGGATACAAGAGTAATATTTGAATTAATTTCTGACAGATTTAGGGCTACATTACCAGCGCCACCTAATCTAAAATCTTTATTCTTAATATCTACAACTGGTATTGGTGCTTCAGGAGAAATTCTATTACTGTCTCCAAACCAATACTCATCTAAAATTATATCTCCAATTACAAGAATTTTCGTTTTATTCATATTTTAATTAACTTTTAAGTTAAAGCTTATTATAAAGATATATTCAAATGTTATAAATAAATATAAAAAAAATAATGTCAATTCTTATTAAAATTATTAAAATATGAAACAAAAAATTAAAAATCATTTTAAAAATTCTATAGAGATTAAGAAAAAAATTTTAGACTCAAATTTATATTCTTCTATTTCAACAATGGGCAAAGTTGCAGCTAAAAAAATTGAAAAAGGTGGAAAAATATTTTTTTGTGGAAATGGTGGATCTGCTGCCGATGCGCAGCATTTGGCAGCTGAATTACTAGTTAGACTGAAGCCTGAAAATAATAGAAAAGGTTTACCTGCAATAGCCTTAAGTTTAGATATTTCAACATTAACCGCTTGCTCAAATGATTTTGGTTTTGATAAGATTTATGAAAGATCACTTGAGTCTCTTGCAAGCTCCAGAGATATTTTGATAGCCATTACTACGTCGGGAAATTCTAAAAATATTTTGAATGCCGTAAAGAAAGCCAAACAAATAGACGTATTAGTATTTGGTTTTCTTGGATCAAAAGGAGGGAAAGTATTAAAATATTGTGATGATTTTTTTTTAGTTCCAAGTGATAAAGCTGGACTTATCCAAGAATCACACATAACAGGGGGTCACGCGTTAATAGAGTGTATTGAAGAAAATCTTTTTAATTCAGGATATTTAAAAAAAATATAAATTAAATTAACTTATAATTTACTTTCCTGTTTTAAGTAGATAAAAAATAATTGTAAGAGGTTAAATTTAAATGAGTGTAAATAAAGAAGAAATACGAAAAAACAACTATTTTAATTATAGAAATATTACAGAAGAAACTTACAAAAGTTTACAAGTTCCTTTGTGGATTGAACAAGAAATTAAAAATAAAGATTCAAAAATTCTTGACTACGGATGTGGCTTTGGCCAAAATCTAAAGAAATTAAAGCACAATAATTATAAAAATATTTATGGTGCAGATATTGATCCAACAGCTATTCAATCATGCCAAAACAACAATTTAATAGTAAAGCAATTAGATTTAGAAAATTTAAAAAACCCTTATGATTTTAAATTTGATGTAATAATTCTTACACATATCATAGAGCATATCCAAAAAAGTAAAATAATTACCACTCTTACTTTTATAAAAAATGAATTTTTATCAGAAAATGGTAAACTATTAATCGCAGTTCCTAATGCACAATCAAATACAGATTGTTATTGGGCATATGAGGATTGGACACATACAACACTTTTTACAAGTGGTTCAATTTATTTCGTTTTAAAAGCTGCCGGGTTTGATAAAATAGAATTTTTGGATATTGACTGCACCCTTGGCAGCTCCAAAATAAAATCTACAATTAGAAAGTTTTTTTTGATGCTTTATGTGTCCAATAAAAAGTTTTGGAATAAAATAACGCATAGTGCATTTCATCAGCAATCTCCACAAATTTTTAGTTATGAAATCAAAGTTAAAGCAAAATAAAAATGGTTTCAAAGCTAAAAACTGTAATTAAGATTATTATTTATAGATTTATAGATTTTTTTATAAAGCCATCTAAAGAGATAAAGACAAAATCTCTTTTGCTCATTCGCATTGATGCTATAGGTGACTATGTACTTTTTAGAAACTTTATTGAAGTGCTTAGAAAAAGCAATAAATATAAAGGTTATTCTATTACATTACTTGGAAACAGTGTCTGGAAAAACTTGAGTCAAGAACTTGATGGTGAGTATATAGATAACTTTATATGGCTTGATAGAAGTAAATTTTATAATAATTTATTTTACAGATATAAAAAACTTCAAGAATTAACTTCAAATGGTTATGAAATAATCTTAAGCCCCATCTATAGTAGAGAACCTTATATTGCAGATAATGTTGTTAAACTAATCACTGCAAAAGAAAAGATTGGAAGTATTGGAAACTTGTCAAATATAAAAAAATGGCAAAAAACTATTAGTGACAAGTACTATACAAAATTAATTTATGCAAAAAAAGAGTTGATGTTTGAATTTTATAGAAATAAAGAATTTTTTGAATATTTGCTTGATACTAAAATTAATATTATTAAACCAATGATCTTATTAAAAAATAAAGAGTCAGAACATCAACTACCTGAAAAATATGCAGTACTTTTTATAGGTGGAAGTGAAAAACACAAAAAATGGGATATAGAAAAGTTTGCTCAAGTTAGTAATTATCTAAAAAAACAATATGGTTATGACATAGTTCTTTGTGGTGCCCAAGAGAATATTGAAGAGGCAAATGAGCTCCAGAAGTACTATGATAAAAAAGTTTTAAATCTTGTGGGCAAGACATCTTTGTTAGAACTTTTAAAAATTATTTGTAATGGAGATTTAATTTTTTCAAATGAGACATCAGCTCCTCATTTTGCAGCTGCATTAGAAATGAAATATATATTTGTCATCTTTAGTGGAAAATATTATGGATGGTTTTGTCCTTACCCTAAAGAGATTAGTGAAAATTACCATGTAATAAATCATCCTCATATAAATAAAAATTGGTATGATCATAAAAAACTAAGCAAAAGCTATGGGTTTTTGAAAAATCAAAATATAAATGAGATAAGTTTTGAGAAGGTAAAAAATGAGATAGATTTAGTGATGAATAATGTACAAATTTAATTGAATCGTCTTACTAATCAACACCTTTTAGATGGCAAGTACCAGCAGATTGATTGACTTAATTTAAGTGCTTAAAAATTTTTAAGATGAATAGTATTATTACCACTAGATAGTAACGTTATTTTTTTATTGCTTATTATTAATTAAGTTAACTGATTAATGGTTTGATTTATTTGGTCTTTTTTATAATTTATCAGCCATAGTTTTTTTGTTGATAGATCAACACTCAATATACTTATTATGTTGGTAAGTTTGTTGGTATTTTGCTAGATCTTTGATACAAATACCATAATGAACAAAGCAGAAGAAAAAGTTTCAAAATTCTATAATAAATTAGGCTGGGAAACAGATGTTGGAATTACAGAAGACGCAAGAAGATTTGAAGATCTAAGAGAATCAGCCAAAGATTATCTTAGTAAATGTCGACTGAGAGTTCTGCGGCATATACCAGAGACTGGTGAAAATATTCTTGATATGGCATCTGGCCCAATACAATATGAAGAGTATTTGGAGTACTCAAAAAATTTTAAAAAGAGATACTGTGTAGATTTATCTTCAAGCGCCTTAGAAGATGCAAAAAAGAAAATTGGAGATCACGGAGTATTTTTAAATGGTAGTTTTTTTGATATTCCACTAGATGAAAACTTCTTTGATTGTGCAATAAGCCTCCATACAATTTATCATATTGATAAAGACAAGCAAGAAGAGGCAGTACGGAAACTAATCTATGTTACCAAGCCAGGACAACCAATAATTGTTGTTTATAGTAATCCGAGTAAAATCTTTAAATGGGTATCTCGATTAATAAGGTTACCTTTTCTCTTATTAAGAAAGCCAAAAGAATTATTAGAAAAACTGATAAAAAAAAGTGTACAGAAAAAAGACTTAGACTTGTATTTTTATACGCACCCTATTAAATGGTGGAATAGGTTTGGTGACGTTGCTACTAATATAAAAATTATGCCTTGGCGTTCGTTAAACACAGATATCCAAAAATGCCTAATACCTAACAACGAAATGGGAAAAAAAATGTTTGATATGATATTCAATCTTGAGGAGCGTTTTCCAAATTTTTTTGTAAAATATTTTTGTTACTCGATGATAATAATCACAAAAAGAAAAAGTTAATAAGTAACAATTATGAAAAAAGCTTTAATTACTGGAATAACTGGGCAAGATGGATCTTATCTTGCAGAATTCTTACTAGATAAAGGTTACGAGGTTCATGGTATTAAAAGAAGAACGTCTTTAATTAATACAGATAGAATTGATCACTTATATCAAGACCCTCATGATCAAAATCGAAAATTTATTTTGCATCATGGTGATTTAACAGATGCAACCTCTTTAATTAGAATTATTCAAGAAGTTCAACCTGATGAAATTTATAACCTAGCTGCTCAAAGCCATGTCGCTGTATCCTTTGAGGAACCAGAATATACCGCAAACTCTGATGCCTTAGGGGCTCTTAGAATTTTAGAAGCCATTCGAATTTTAAAGTTAGAGAAAAAAACCAATTATTATCAAGCTTCTACTTCCGAATTATTTGGTGCTACTCTAAAAACTCCTCAAAATGAAAAAACGCCTTTTTATCCCAGAAGCCCATATGGAGTCGCTAAACTTTATGCTTACTGGATAACAGTAAACTATAGAGAAGCTTATGGTATTTATGCCTGTAATGGAATCTTATTTAATCATGAAAGTCCTGTTCGAGGAGAAACTTTTGTTACCAGAAAAATCACAAGAGCATTAGCTCGTATTAAAACTGGATTACAAAACAGTTTATATCTTGGAAATCTAAATGCATTAAGAGATTGGGGGCACGCAAAAGACTTTGTGGAAGCGCAATGGTTAATGCTTCAACAGAAAAAGCCAGAAGATTTTGTTATTGCAACCGGTAAACAATATTCAGTTCGAGATTTTATCAATTTAGCTTCAAAATATTTAGATATGACAATAGAATGGAAAGGAAAAGATTTAGAGGAGGTTGGAATTTATAATGGAAATGAAATTATTAAAGTTGATCCAAAGTATTTTAGACCAACAGAAGTTGAAACTTTATTAGGAGATGCAAGTAAAGCAAAAGAAAAATTAAACTGGTCTCCTAAAATATCATTTGAGCAATTGGTAAAAGAAATGATTGATGTGGATTTAAGATTAGCAAAAAATGATCAGCTTATTAATCATTAAAATTATAAGATAATATAAAAATTAATACTCAAGATGTTTAAAACAAAAATATTGATAGCAGGCCACAAAGGTATGGTTGGATCTGCTTTATTTCGTCTTTTAAAAACACAAGATGTTGAACTTATTACAAAAGATAGAAAAGAACTTGATTTATTAAACTATCAAGAGGTTCAAAATTTCTTTGAAAGTAAAAAAATTAATCAAGTGTATCTAGCTGCTGCAAAAGTGGGTGGTATTCATGCAAATAACACTTATCCAGCAGATTTTATTTATAAAAATTTAATGATCCAAAACAATGTAATACACAATGCTTTTTTAAGTGGGGTTAAAAAATTATTATTTTTAGGATCAAGTTGTATTTATCCAAAAGATGCTAGTCAGCCTGTGAGAGAAGAAGAATTATTAACTGGAAAATTAGAGCCAACAAATGAACCTTATGCGATTGCTAAAATTGCGGGAATTAAAATGTGTGAAAGCTACAATCGTCAATATGGCAAAAGTCATAATATTGATTATAGAAGTATAATGCCAACAAACCTATATGGACCAGGAGATAATTATCACCCAGAAAATAGCCATGTTATCCCAGCTCTAATTTATCGTTTTCATAAAGCAAAAATTAACAATTTAAAAAATGTAACTATTTGGGGAACTGGCACACCTAAACGCGAATTTTTATATGTTGATGATATGGCGAGAGCCTCTATTTATTTAATGAATTTAGATAAAAATATTTATAGCGAACAAACATCATCTATGTGTAGCCATGTAAATGTTGGTAGTGGTAGAGATCTTGCCATTAAAGAACTTGCAGAGACTATAAAAGAAGTTGTAGGTTTTAAAGGAGGAATTAACTTTGATCTAACCAAACCTGATGGTATTCCTAGAAAACTGTTGAATAGTGAGCTAATAAAAAATCTTGGTTTTAAACCAGAGATAAGTTTAAAGAACGGCTTAATAAAAACTTATCAAGACTATATAAAGCCTTAATGCAGACGTTTAAAAAATTATTATTTTTACTTAGCCCTGATGAGCGTAAAAATGCGGGTTTTTTATTAATAATGATCATGATGATGGCATTATTAGATGTTATTGGTGTGGCATCTATATTACCTTTCATGGCAGTTCTAACGAACCCTAGTATTATTGAGACAAACTTAATTTTAAATACTATGTTTCAATTTTCAAAAATATTTGGAATTGAAAACAGTCAACAATTTATTTTTACTTTAGGTATTTTAGTATTTTTATTATTAGTTTTTTCACTTACTTTCAAAGCCCTTACAACTTACATTCAAATGCGTTTTGTTCTGATGCGTGAATACAGTATTGGCAGACGTTTGATAAAAGGATATTTGCATCAGCCTTATAGTTGGTTTTTAAGCCGTCATAGTGCTGATCTTGGAAAAACAATTTTATCAGAAGTAGGTGAAGTAATTGGATTAGGTTTAGGTCAAATGATGGATTTAATAGCCAAAGGCGTAGTTGTAATGGCACTTATAACTTTATTAATCATAGTTGATCCAAAACTTGCGATTATAGTTGGCTCTTCACTTGCTGGAATATATTTTTTTATTTTTTATTTTATTCGTGAATATCTTAGACGAATTGGAAATAAACGTTTAGATAATAATCAGTTACGTTTTACGGCAGTTAGTGAAGCTTTTGGTGCTGCAAAGGAGGTTAAAGTTGGAGGATTAGAGCAAACTTATATAAAGAGCTTTTCTGATTCAGCAAAAATTTTTGCTCAATCTCAAGCTTCTTCACAAGTCGTATCTCAATTACCTCGTTATATCTTAGAGGCCATCGCCTTTGGTGGTATTTTACTAATAACACTTTATATCATGGCGCTAAAAGGCAGTTTTAACAGTGCTTTACCTGTTATTAGCTTATATGTTTTTGCTGGCTACAGATTGATGCCTGCGCTTCAACAGATTTATTCTTCTTTTACTCGACTTGCTTTTGTTGGTCCTTCACTTGATAAGTTAACTAGTGATATAAAAAACCTTAAACCATTTAATGAAAAACAAGATAAAGGTGTTTTATCTCTAAATAAAGCAATTACTTTAAAAAATATTCATTATGAATATCCTAATGCATCACGAACAGCTTTAAAAAATATAAATTTAAGTATTCTTGCAAAATCCACTGTAGGAATAATAGGTGCTACTGGCAGTGGCAAAACCACCACTGTAGATATCATTTTAGGATTACTTGAACCTCAAAAGGGTACTTTGGAAGTTGATGGAAAAGTTATAACACAACATAACTCAAGATCCTGGCAACGATCTATTGGTTACGTGCCTCAACATATTTATCTCTCTGATGACACGATTGCAGCCAACATTGCCTTTGGGGTGGAGCCTCATGACATTGATCTAGTAGCTGTTGAAAAAGCTGCTAAAATTGCAAATTTACATAACTTTCTCATAGATGAATTACCTGAACAATATCAAACAACAATTGGTGAGCGTGGTGTTAGATTATCAGGCGGACAAAGACAGCGCATAGGAATTGCACGAGCTTTATATTACAACCCAAATATACTAATTCTTGATGAAGCAACAAGTGCCTTAGATAGTCAGACTGAGAAAGCAGTGATGGATGCAGTGAATAACCTAAGGAAGGATATCACAATTATCATAATTGCCCATCGCTTAGCTACGATAAAAAAATGTGACAAAATTTTCCTATTGGAAAAAGGCCATATAAAAAATGAAGGTACATTTGAAGAATTAAAGAATATTAATGAAAATTTTCGTATGACTGTTAATAATTAATAAAAAAAATGCTAAATAATGCTTCTATATTAATTACAGGTGGCACAGGCTTTATTCTAATTTCTTTATCTATATAATTGTTGCGTTTGATATTTGTCTTTAACATGTTAATTTTTAAAAATTTAACGCTTATAAACTATTGATTTGATATAAGTATATTCTTGAAAAGCAAAAATTGATTTATCTCTTCCAAAACCAGAGTTTTTTATGCCTCCAAATGGAATATTAATTCCATCTTCACCATAACTGTTAATATGAATAATACCTGCCTCTACTAGGTTACTCACATAATGAATTTCTTCAAAATTATTTGACCAAATTGATGAAGCTAAACCATACTGAGAATTATTAGCAATTTTTATGGCTTCATTAATATCTGAATATTCAATACAAGAAAGAATTGGACCAAAAATTTCCTCTTGCAAAAGTTTTGAATTATTCTTTAAATTATAAAATATCACTGGCGGAAAAGAGTAATTTTTTTTCCATCTTTTTTTATTAAATATTTTTACACTATTTTTTTCTTTAAGACCTATATTAAAAATTTTTTTAACATTTTGATAATGTTTTTTGCTTATTAGGCCACCAATTTCAGAATTAGAGTCTAAAGGGTTTTTTGGAATATACTTTTCAGTTTCTTTAAAAAGTTTTTCAAAAAATAAAGATGAAATTTTTTTATCAATTATTAGTCTTGAAGGTGCAGAACAAATTTGACCTTGATTGTAAAAAATATTTTTGGCTAGTGTTTTGGCAGCTCTATTTAAATTAGTGCAATTTCTAGATACTATAAAACTTGATTTTCCACCACATTCTAGTGATATTTTCTTAATACGATTTTTTGATGCAATTTGGGAAATTTTTTTTCCTGTCTTTGTAGAGCCTGTAAAATAGATTCCATTGGTATCTTTATGTTGAATTAAATTTTCAGCAGTTATTCCATCTCCAGTAATAACGTTTAGGACGCCTTTTGGCAATCCAGCTTCAAAAAAAAATTCTGCCAATCTTAATAGTGAAAATGAGGATAACTCAGATGGTTTCATTACTATAGAATTTCCCATTAGTATTGCTGGACAAACTTTCCACATAGCTGGTACCAGTGGATCGTTCCAAGAGGTTATTCCAACTACTACACCTAGCGGCTTTCTAGTTATTAAATTCATAGATCCAAGATCTAATGGAGTCATATTATCGTAAATTTTATCTATACTTTCAGCAAAATATTCTATTACTTCAATTGCTTTAGGAATAGAATCTTTTATAAAGTTGTTAATAGCTCTTCCAGTTTCTAAACAATCTAATATAGAAAGCTCTTGAATATTTTTTTTCATTTTTCTTGCAACTTTTAAAAATATTTTCTTTTTTTCTTTTGAGCTTTTGTTTTTCCACAACCCATCTTGAAAGGAATTTTTAGCTGAATTTACTGCATAATTTACCTCATTTTCACGACATAAAAAAAGTTTTGGTAAGCTATAGTCTAAAGAGGGAGATTTTCTTTTTAAAAATTTATTTGTTTTTAAACTTTTAAAAGATCCATTTATAAATGGTCTATTTTCTATATTGAGATTCTTAGGAATTTTAAGTATCAAATTAACTTCTTATATAAATAGATCTTCATCATCTTTTACAATTCCATCTAGATCTACTCTTTTTTTCATAATAATTTTTTCTAATTCCAAATTAGTTTCATGTCTTATACAGTGAAGATTTTTACAATCTATACTTGGATTAAGTTTTTCTATTACTTTTTTTCTTTCCACAAGCCAAATATCTTTGAAAGAAGTATATCTAGCGTCCCCAATTTTTTTTTCATCAGAACCTCTGAAATATGGACACACGTAACATCCAGATGGAGTAACAAGAGTTCTCATTTCTGCAGAATAACATTTGGTATATTTCTTTTCTTGGTGGCCAACTTGCTCTCTTTTTAGTGAGGATTCAAGCATTACAGATTCTAATATTTTAAAATTTCCATTTTCTAAAGTTTTTGCTTCTTCTATTTGTTCATAAGCAAATTTCATATCTTCCTCAGAATGCAATACTAACTGGTGATAATCATCATAACTAGGCTTCACCTCAAAATAATCACAACCGATATCTTTTGCTAATTTTGCAGCAGCATAGATTTCATGTACATTAGTAACATCAACTAGACCAATTTTTTTTCCAGCTGGATTTTCTATTTTTCCATCAGCTTTAGTTCTTATTAAAAATGAATAGCCTAGCTTGCCTTTTTTAATTTTTGCTAAATTTCTCATATTTTCAGTTACTATTTTGAATTTTGATTTATTATTTGCTGTTGGTCTTAAATTTAAAAACATTTCATCTGTTCCTGAGTCCATAGAAACTCTAGTCCAACTAACATATTTTGAAATTACATGAAGATATTTTGCCATTAAAGTACCATTGGTTGTTAAGCCAATCTTAATTTTATTTTCTCCTAATTCTTCAATTAGTTTTATTGTAGATGGATGAGCTAATGGTTCTCCTCCACCAATTAAAATTACAGCCTTCACACCCATTTTAATAAATTCTTTTGTAAGACTCGCTATAGTTTTAGGAGCAAAACCTCTATCTTCAGTGTTTTTTTGGTTTAGTAGATCTCCACTTATGCATCCAGGACACGCTAAATCACAAACGGTTGTAGGATCTAGCTCAACAACAAAAGGTGAATCTGTCCCGATGTCCCAATTAGTTGTATCAATCTTTTTAATTACAGATTTTTGAAATAATTTGTTAACAAGATTCATTTTAGTCATGATAATTATCTATATGATTTAATAGCTTGTGTCTATTAACTTTTCCATTTTCATAGTAAGGAAACTTGTGAAGATATAAAATTTTTGTTGGAAAAGAATTTTTGTGCAAATTTTTTCTCAAAAATTCAGTAAATTTAATTTTATTTTTATCTGAAAATTTTTTTTTTAATTCAATTACCATCACAATATCCTCATCTGAATAAATATTTTTTTTAGGCACACAACATACGTTTGAAATATATTTAAATTTAAGGGCTACATTTTCAACTTCTTTTAGCGATATCATTTCGCCACCTCTTTTAACAATTTCACGTTTTCTTCCTATTAAAAAAAGCTCTCCCTTTTTTACAATTGCAAGATCACCAGTATTAATCAATTTTTTAGGATTAATTTTTTTTATTTTGTTATTTTGCATGTTAACATATCCATCAATCATAAATTTAGTATTTAAAAATAATATTTTATTTTTTAAAATTTTAAATTTAATCTTTTTCGAAAGATAACCTACTGAATTTAATTTTCCTTTATAATTAGATAAAGACAAAGCTCCACCAAGTTCTGTTATCCCATAACAAGATTTAATTTTTTTTTTAAAATTTTTTTCAAAAATATTATTTACTTCTTCATAAAGGTAGCTACCTGTCGATACAATTTTATTACAATTTTTAATAAATTTTTTTGTTTGCAAAGAACTTGCTATATTTAACATCATGTACATAGAAGGCATTAATTGAATACAATTAACTTTAAATTTGAGACATTTTAAAATAATTTTATTAATAGAGAATAAATTAAAATTTTCAGTTAATATTATTTTTGATTTTGCAAAAATTGCAGAAAATAACAAATTATTTATACCAGCGTTGTATGTAATTGGTAGACAATGAACCAATACACTTTTTTGCACATATTTTAAAATATTTTTTGAAAACAGACATGCATTTAAATAATTCCAAGATTTAAATATCATTATTTTTTTTTTAGAAGTAGTGCCAGTTGTTTCTAACATTAAGAAAAAATGATTTTTTAAGCTAAATGAATTTTTAATTAATATATTTTTTTTACTTTTTTCAATAAAAACATCATCAATAACATTATACATTTTGTAGTGGTTCTTAGTTATTTCATTTGTTGAAAAAATTTGTTTATCTGAAAATAAACAAGCAAAGTAGAATAGAATATAATTGTATTTTTTTTTAAATTTGGGAACAAATATATTATTATTAAATTTTTTAGAATTAATATTTTTAATTAATATATTTGTATCATTTAAAAGTTTTTTGTTTGTTATAGATTTATTATCTTCATCAACGAACATTACAAATTCATCTTGATATAAGATTTTAAGTAATTTTTTTTTAGGATTTATCACGTGTTCTTAGAAATTATTCATCTACTTATAAGGGAATTCATTCTTTTTAAAACCAATATTTTTTTTAGATATATTTAAGAAATTATCTTTTAACACTTTAGTCACTCCATTGTAATATTTATTAACATCATAAAGATATATATATCCAGATCCTAGTTTACTTTTATAAATTTTTATTTTTTTTAACTCATTTTTTAAAAGCTGGTATTCACCTTTTAGATTTAAATTAAGATATCTTACAGCCGTACTATAAATTTTATTTTTTGACTTATTGTTTTTATAATATTTAACTTTAGTAAGTTTATTATATAAATATGGAACTCCCATATTAAATTCTGCAACATGAAGAAAAGGGTTTAAATGATAATCCATACCTAAATTTAAAATTTTTCCTCCAGCTTTTAAAAATTTACTATAAGGAGAATCTTCTCCATAATTATGAAAAGAATTATTGGTACAAAAATATGTACTCCCGCCCCCTATGGCAGATACTGAGAAAACAGGATGTTCACTTCTAACAGAACCATTTAATTTTCGAATATATTCAGAAAATTCACCACTTGATGAAATAGTTTTTTCATAAACAAATTTTTTTTTATATCTTAGAACTTGAAACGTATATGTATTAATTAAAATAGTTCCTTTAACACCAATTTTTTTTTTTATCTCATTATAAAAAGATGAATAATAGGAATTTTTATTAGCATTCTTAAATAAGCCAAAACGAAATAACTCAGGACAGATATATATATTATCACCTAAATTAATAGGTAAATTCTTAAAACTATTTTTAATATCATTTAAATCATACTCTTCCATTTATACCAATTTAGCAATCATATCTAAATTTGAAAAATTTAATCTTGATAGTTTTTTTTTTGATATTTTTTTTTTTGAAATAGTTTCTATTTCTACACAAATTTTTATTATATCAAATGAGTCTAATAAACCATCATCAATAAGATTCCCTTTATATTTCAAAATTGTTTTATAGTTTTCAGGTTTTACCTTCTTAATTAAGTTAGCGGTTAGAATAGATTTATTTTTCATTATAAAGTAGAAATCCTTTATAGGTTAATTTGGAAAAAATAAAAACTATTATTATTGGATTAGGTGATGTGGGATTAGATTATGATTATAATTTATCAAAAAATTATGTGTTAACTCACTCTAAAGCAATCAATAAAAATAATAATTTTAAAATTTTATGTGGAATCGATAAAGATAAAAAACAGATACTAAAATTTTCAAGCAAATATAAAAGTCCAAGTTTCAATTCATTATCAAGATTTTATCAACTGAATAAAAACAAGATTGTTGATTTAGTAGTTATTAGTGTGCCAGAAAATTATCATTTAATTACTATAAAAGAAGTTTTTCAATACTATAAACCTAGAGTGATTTTATGCGAGAAACCCATGGGCACAAATATTGCTAATGCTAAGTCAATAGTAAATTTGTGTAATAAAAATCAAACTAAATTATTTGTTAATTATACCAGAAATGTTGATCAAAATTTTAATTATTTAATAAGATTTTGCCGACAAAATATGGAAGGATTTGTTAGATATAGAAAACCATTTTTAAAAAATGCTTCACATTTCTTAGCATTATTTAGAGCAGTATTTGGTAAGATCAGTACGATTAAAAAAAATAAATTTAGCGATTATGAAGTTAGCTTCAGACACGTAAAATTATTTTTTAAATCTGAAAAAGAAAAAAATATGCAAAATACTTATAAAATTGAAAATGATGATTATAAAATTGAATTAAAAAATAATTCTTTTTTAATTTCAAATAATAAAACTAAAAAAATAAATGTAAAAAAAGGATTAGATAAAAAAAATAATGAAAAAGTAATTTTAAATATAGAAAATTATTTTAAAAAAAAAGCACACAACCTTGTGGAGGCAAATATTGCTTTAGAATTATGGAGCACAATGAAAAAAATTAAATGATATTAATAATTACTATTGGATCTAAAAACGTTGGTTATGGCCATCTAAGTAGGTCAATTTTAATACAAAATAAAATTCGAAAGAAATCGGAAATATTTATATTTAGTGAAAATCAAAAGATTATAGATTTAAAAAAAAAGAAAGTCATAAGCTTTAAAGAAGCAAGCTTTAAATTGTTTAAGCGTAAAATCATTATTTGCGATTTTGCAAATAGTAAAGTTATCAAAAACAAAAAATTAAAATCTTTCTTGAATGAGATTGCCAAAACAAATGCCAAGATTATTTTTTTTGACGATCTAAAGAAAAAAAAATTTTATAAAAATTTTTTTAAAAAAGAAAGAATAAAATTAATTAGACCTTATGCTGATAATTATGAAAAAAATGTTCATTATGGATTAAAATATTTTGTTGCAAATCCAAATTTAAATAAAAAAATAAGAAAAAAAATAAACAAAAAAATTACAAATATACTAATTACTTTTGGAGGATCAGACGCCAACGATTATACTTCAAAAATATTAAATTATTTATTACATTTTAATTATTTAGACGATTATTTAATAACAGTAGTTGTTGGTCCTTATTATGATAGACATAAAATTTTTAAACTTAAGAAAAATCTATTATTAAATAAAATAAAGTGGGTTCATAAAACCAATGATATATCTAGCTTAATCCAAAAATCTGATCTTGTCATTACTACTTGTGGTATAACCAAATATGAAGTTGCTGCAGTAAGATGTCCCCAAATAGTTATACCAATTAGTAAAATAAGTGAAAAAAAAAACAATTTATTCCAAAAAGAAAACTTATCTGTTACTTTAAAATATAATTTTAATAGAATGCAATTTAACAAAACTTTAAAAAAAATTTTATCATTCAAACTAAGAAAAAAGCTGTATAAAAATTGCCAACATAAAATTGATACAAAAGGAATCAAAAGATTAGAAAGATTAATATAATATGAAAATTAATATTGGCAAAAAAGTTATTAACAAAAATTCTCTACCTTTTATAATTGCTGAAGCTGGATCAAATTTTGATCAAAGTTTAAAAAAAGCTATTGATCTTATTAAAATTGCAAAAAAAGCAGAATGTGATGCGGTTAAATTTCAATTGTTTGATGCTTCTAAATTATACCCTGAAAATAAAGTGATGAGAAAAATTTTTCAAAATATCCAAATTAAAAGAAGTTTTTTAATTAAGATTAAAAAAAAATGTGATGAATTAAATATCGAATTTATGTGTAGCCCATTCGATTTGGAAAGTGCTAAATTTTTAAGTAAAATTGGCATAAATTCTTTCAAAATTGCTTCATCTGAAATTTCAAATTATAAATTATTAAATTATGCAGCTAGGTCAAAAAAATTGTGTTTAGTCTCATTAGGAATGGCCATTGAAGAAGATGTTATTAAAATAAAGAAGATTTTTAAAAAATATAAAAATCGAAATTTAGTTTTAATGCAATGTACTTCGGAATACCCTGCAAAGTTAAAAAATCTTAACCTTCGTTATTTGACTCATATAAGTCAAAAACATAAACTCTTATCTGGTTTTTCTGATCATTCATTAGGACATTATGCGTCTATAGTAGCTTTAGGGCAGGGGGCAAATTTTTTTGAAAAACATTTTACTTATAATAAGAAAGCTAAAGGGCCAGATCATTCTTATGCACTTAATCCAAAAGAATTAACTAAATATGTTAAGGTTTTAAAAAAAAACTCAGCATGTCTTGGCAATAAAGACAAAATTGAATTAATTGATGGTGTTAAAAATTTTTCAAGAAGATGTGGACTTTATTTAAAAAGAGAAATTAAAGCTGGTGAATTGATAAAAAAAAATCATTTAATTTTTAAAGCTCCTCCAAAAGGTTTTTTGGATATAGAAATTGACAAAGTGTTGAATAAAAAAATTCAAGTTAACAAAAAAAAACATCAATTTTTAAGCAAAGATGATTTTATTTAATTAAAGAAATGAAAAAAAAACTTTTAATTTTTGGGTCTCATGAAATTTCTGAATTAGCTACTTTTTATTTTAAAAAAGAAAATAAATATAATATTGAGGGATACGTTTTAGATGATGAATATATTGATAAAGATAGTTTTTTAGATAAACCACTTATACCTTACTCAGAAGTAAAAAAAAAATATTCAACTACAGATTTTTGTTTTCATGTTGCAATTTCTTTTAAACAACACAATCAACTTAGAGAAAAAAAATACAAACAAGTTAAAAATGATGGTTATGATTTAATATCATATATTGACCCAAATTCAGTTATTTCAGACATAGAGTCTATTGGAGAAAACTGTTTCATTTTAGAAAATCAGACAATACAGCCCAATGTTAAGATTGGTGATAATGTTGTTATTTGGTCTGGTAATCATATTGGTCATGGTTCGTTAATAGGTAATCATGCTTATATTTCTTCACATGTTGTAATTTCAGGACATGTAGAGATTAGTGAAAGAGTTTTTTTGGGAGTTAACACGGCTATAAAAGATTTCTGCAAGATTGGAAAGGACTCTTTTATTACTATGGGGGCAAATGTAACCAAAGATATTAATGAAGGATCTGTTGTCATGCCTACTAGTTCTATTATTTTGGAAAAGGATGATAAAAGAGCACGTTTGATAAAAAAAAAATATTTTTTTTAAACATGCAAAATTGGAAAATATTAAAAAAAATTATAGAGCCGAAATTCAAGGGCCTTGGCAAAAGTCATTGCATGATGCCTACAATAAAAAAAATTAAAAAAGACACAATTAGAGTATATTATTCATCAAGAGATACAGAAAATATCTCTAGAATTTTTTATAGTGATTATAATTTAGAAAAAGAAAAATTATTAAAAAGTTCATCAGAGCCAGTATTAGATATTGGTGAGTTAGGAGCATTTGATGATAATGGAGTGACACCATCATGTTTAATAAGTAAAGGTAATTATGATTATTTATTTTATGTAGGATGGAATAAAAAATCCAGAGTTAGAATGAATTTATTTGGTGGGCTGGCTTATAAAAAAAAGGGTGTAAAAAAATTTAAAAGATATTTCAAGTCTCCAATTTTAGAAAGAAATAGTCATGATTATTTATTTAATACAGCCCCTTTTGTAATTAAGCACAAAAATAAATATTTAATGTATTACAGCTCAACTTTAAAATGGATTAATGAAAATTTGCCTTCCTATAATATTAAAATATGTGAGTCCAAAAATCTTATAAATTGGAAAAGAGAAGGAAAAGTTTGCATAAATCTTAAAAAAAAAGAAACTGCATTAGGACGCTCTAATTTAATTTTCCATAAAAAAAAATTTATGATGTGGTATTCCTATAAGGGAAAAAATTATAAAATTGGATACGCAGAATCTAAAGATGGAAAAAAATGGGTAAGAAAAGATAATAAAATTTTGTTTATAAATAAAAAAAAATTTCATTTTGAAATGATGGAATTTTCATTTGTATTTAAGCACAAAAATGAACTTTATATGTTATTTAATGCCAATAATTATGGTGAAAAAGGTATTTATTTATCAAAATTGTTAAGAGATTAAATTGAATACAGTTGGTATAATAGAAGCTAGAATGGGCTCCAGAAGATTTCCAGGTAAAGTTATGGCTAAAATAGGATCAAAAGAAAGTATAATGTTTTTAATTGATAGACTTAAAATATCAAAGAAATTGAATAAGGTTATTGTTGCTACTTCAGAAAATAAGAAAGACGATGAGCTAGTCGCTTTGTTAAAAAAAAATTTTATTGATTATTTTAGAGGTTCAGAAGAAAATGTATTAGAGAGAGTGTATAGCGCATCAAAAAAATTTAAGGCAGAAGTTATTGTCGAACTTTCTGGTGATAGCCCTTTTCTAGATCCTGAAATAATAGATGAAACAATAACATTTTTTCATAACAACTCTCATCTAGATTATATTAATGTTGATCATAATTATCCAGGAGGCATAGGTTTTCAAGTATTTAAGTATGATACTTTGAAAAAATGTTATTATAATTCAAAAACAGAGTATGAGAAAGAACATGTGACTCCTTATATAAAATCAAATCCCGCAGAGTTTAAAAGCTTCTATTTTTTTGCACCAAAGAAAATTTCCTTCCCAAATGTAAAATTTTTATTGGATGAAAAAATTGATTTAGAATTCCTTAACAAAGTTGTGTCGAAAAATACAAAATTTATGAATACTGAAGATTTATTGCATATAGTTTTGAAAAAAAATTTTTCGTCTATTAACTCTAGAGTTCAAAGAACAATATTTAAAGCATAACATGATATTAGGAACTGCACAGGTTGGTATGGATTATGGACTTACAAACTTCAAAGGCAAAATAAACAATGAAAATTTGGTTAATATAATAAAATTTTGTAGTAAAAATACAATATTAGAATTAGATACAGCATTTGGTTATGGTGATGCTCATCATAGATTAGTAAATGTATTAAATAAATATTGTAAAAAAAAAACAACTATTACTACTAAAACAAATTTAAATGATTTTTATAATTACAATGTATTAAAAAAAAAAATTTTAAGTTTAAAATATATTTTTTCTAACTCAGATATAAACTTACTTTGCCATGATGAGAAAATTCTTTTAAAAAAAAATAATTCATTACTTCACAATCTTTTAAAATTAAAGAAAGATAAAATAACTAAAAAAATTGGTGTTTCGGTCTATTCAACTTCTCTAGCATTAAATGGTTTAAAAAATAAAAATATAGATATAATACAAATTTCTTCGAATATTTTGGATCAAAGAATATTAAATAAAAAATTTGCAAAATATTTAGATAAAATATATTGCAGAAGCATTTTTTTACAAGGAATTTTAATTAACGAAAATAAATTTCATAATAAATTTTTTACTAAAAGTATAAGTTTATTAAATGCAATTGAAAAAAAATATAACTTAACAAAAATTGAATTATGTTTTTATTATATTTTAAAAGTAGCTAAAATAAAAAAAATTATAATTGGAGTTGAATCTGCCAAACAGTTAAAACAACTTCATCAAAGTTTTATAAAAATAAAAAAATTAAAAATAGATAAAAGAATTACAAAAGAAATAAAAAATTTGTCATGCACAAATATTAAAATAATAGATCCAAGAAAATGGTAAAAAAAACTATATTAATAGCGGGTGGCTCGGGAAATCTTGGAAGTCACTTAAATCATTATTTGAAAGATAGTTTTGAGACTATTTCTACATATTTTAAAAATCAAAAATATAAAAATAAAAGAAATTACATAAAACTTAATTTAAATAATAAAATAAAAATTATTAGAATTGTTAAAAAAAAAAAAATAAATGTTATCATTCATACGTCGGCAATTACAGATGTGCCCTATTGTGAAAAAAATAAAAAAAATTGTTATGAGGTAAATTTTGAACAAACTAAAAGTTTAGTTGATATTTGTAAAAAACAAAAAATTAAATTAATCTATATATCTACAGATGCTGTCTATGATAATTTAAGAAATAAAGCACCGTTTAAAGAAACTAATAGTCTGAATCATGTAAACTATTATCAATTTTGTAAAGTAAAGTCAGAAAAGTATATTTTAGAAAATTTAAATAACTATCTAATAATTCGAACTAATCCTTTCGGTTTAAATAATCATAAAAATTCTATTTACTGGTTGTTCGACAGGGTAAAAAAAAGCCAAAATATTTTTGGATTTTATGACATTATTTATAATCCTATTTTTTCTGGTGATTTAGCAAAATATATTCTTTTTTTTATCAAAAAAAATATCAGAGGCAAGATAAATGTTGGAACCAAAAATAGTGTAAATAAATATGAACTTTCAAAAATTATTCTTAAAAAATTTAATATTAATAAAGTTGTTAAAAAAGCTTCAATAACCAGTTTTGATGTTGTGAAAAGAAAATTAGACACTAGATTAGATCTTAATAAACTAAAAAAAATTATAAATAATAAACAGCTACTCACTTTAAATAAGACCATTAAAAATTTTTATGAATTTGAAAAAAAAATTTCAAAAAAAAATTAATAAGTCACTTGAAGCCCAAAAAAATGCCAAAAAATTAATACCGGGTATGACTCAACTTTTATCTAAAAGACCTGATATGTTCTCTTATGGGGTTTGGCCTGGATATTATAAAAAATCAAAAGGTACGTATGTTTGGGATTTGGACGGTAACAAATATTTAGATATGAGTATTTCAGCTATAGGAGCTAGTATTTTGGGATACGCTAATCAAAATGTAGACGAAGAGGTTATAAAATCAATCAAAAATGGAGTTGTAAGTTCTTTAAACTGTAAAGAGGAAATCAACTTAGCCAATAAAATTTTATCATTACATAAGTGGGCAGATCAGATTAGATACTCTAAATCTGGGGGAGAAGCGGTAGCAATGTCAGTAAGAGTTGCGAGAGCCTATACTAAAAAAGAGGTTATAGCATTTTGTGGCTATCATGGATGGCACGATTGGTATCTTGCGGCAAATATTGGTAAAGATAATTTAAAAGGCCATTTATTAGAGGGTTTAAATGCGGCAGGGGTTCCCAAAGGATTAAAAAATACAGCTTTTCCATTTAGATATAATGAAATTTCTGATTTAGAAAAAATTTTAAAAAAAAATAAAAACAATGTAGCTGCTATTGTAATGGAGCCATTGAGAAGCTTTTATCCAAAAAATAATTTTCTTCAAAAAGTAAGAAATCTAGCAACAAAATATAAAGTTATTTTGATTTTTGATGAAATAACCTCAGGTTTTAGACTTTGCCCAGGAGGGGCTCATTTAAAATTAAAAGTAAATCCAGACATGGCAGTTTTTGGAAAAGCTTTAGGTAATGGTTATCCGATATCTTGTATTTTAGGAAAAAAAAAATTTATGAGGTTTTTTGAAGATACTTTTATAAGTTCTACGGCTTGGACCGAAAGAACGGGTGTTGTTGCGGCTAATGCTATGATTGATTTTTATTTAAAAAATAAAGTAAATATTAAAATAAATAAAAATGGAAAATTGATAAAAAACTCAATCCACAAAATTGCAATAAAACATAATTTAGATATTAGTTTTTTTGGTTATGACTCTATAATTGTTTTTGTTTTTAATTATAAAAATTCCAATCAAATAAAAGCATTATTTATTCAAATGATGATAGAAGAAAAAATTTTAGCTTCAAATGTTATTTTTATGAACTATGCTCAAAATCGAAATGAAATAAATAGATATTTATCAAGTTTAGATAAAGTTTTTTACAGATTGTCTGAAATAATAAAAAGTAAAAAAAATATAAAAAAGATACTATTTGGAGAAGCATCAAGCAGTGGATTTAAAAGAATTAATTAATGAATTTAGCAATAATACCCGCCAGATCAGGAAGTAAAAGAATAAAAAATAAGAATATAGTTAAGGTTAATAATAAACCCATGATAGAGTATGCTTTAGATGCAGCTAAAAAAAGCAAAATATTTCATAAAATTCATGTTTCAACTGACTCAAAAAAAATAGAAAATATAGTAAAAAAGTTAGGTTATAAATCTGATTTTCTAAGACCAAAAAATTTAGCAGATGATTTTACTGGTATTATTCCTGTTTTAAAATATGTGCTAGAAACATATAAAAAAGATTTTGGTCTAAATTTTAAAAATATATTTTGTATTTTTCCAGCAGCACCATTATTAAAAAAACAACATTTAGTTGAGGCATATAAACTTTATAAAAAATACAAATCTAAAAAACCTTTACATGTTATATCGGAATATAATGTGCCAATTCAGTGGGCTTTTTCAGTAAATAAAAATAATATTCTAGTCCCTAGAGAGCCAGGTATGTTTAGCTCAAGATCTCAAGATTTAAAAAAATATTATTATGAGTGTGGACCCTTTTCGATCTTTAGTTCTAGACACATAATGGAGAATGTTTCTGATACTAATTTTATTGGTTTTAAAATGCCCAAATATTCAAGCATAGATATTGATACTTCAGAAGATTTAAATTTTGTAAGAAAGATATTAAAATTATAATGAAAACTGTTGCAATTATGGCCCCAACATTTTTGCCCTGGGCAGGATATTTTAATATGATTAAAAATTCTGATATTTTTATTTTTTTAGATGATATTCAATATAAAAAAAGATCTTGGCAGCAAAGAAATAGAATTATTGAATTTTCAAAAAATGATTATCAATGGTTAACAGTTCCAGTAAAGTCTAAGGGTAAATATCATCAAAAATTTCAAGATGTAGAAATTGATTTAGAAAATAAGAATTATAATAATATATCTAAAATAATTAAATTCAATTATCAATCATCACCATATTTTAAAGATTTATTTATAGATATTGAAAGTATTTTAGAAAAAAAAAATAAATTTTTGATAGATTTGAATGTTTTATTGATTAAAAAAATTTGTAATTTTTTGAAAATAGAAAAAGAATTTGTATTTTCTTCTTCATTTAATTTAAATTCAAAAAAATCTCAATTATTATTTGATTTAACAAAAGCTGTAAATGGGACTGTATATTTGTCAGCACCTGGCTCGGCAGTGTTTTTTGAAGAGCACAATCCTTTTTTGATGTCTAAAATAGAATTGAAATATCATGAGTATTTTTGCAAAAATTATAAACAAAGAACTACAGATTTTCTAAGTTATTGTTCTATCATTGACATGATTTTTAATATTGGTAAAGAAGCAGAGAATTTTATTTAATCTGAAAAATGAAAAAATTTAACTTTATAGGAAAAGAAGAAATAAACGCAGTAACAAAAGTAATGAAATCGGGTATTTTATCAGATTTCATTGGTGTTAGTGGTGATAAGTTTAATGGAGGAAAAAAAGTAAAAGAACTAGAAAAAAAATGGTCAAATTACTTTAATGTTAAATATAGTGTTTCTGTAAATTCAAATACAACTGGACTAATGTGTGCATTAGGTGCCATTGGCTTGGAGCCAGGTGATGAGGTGATTACAAGCCCTTGGAGTATGGTTGCTTCTGCCACTTCTATATTAGTTTGGAATGCCATACCAATTTTTGCAGATATAGAATTAGATACTTTTAATATTGATCCAAATAAAATTGAAAAGTTAATAAACAAAAAAACTAAAGCTTTAGTTGTTACTAGTATATATGGCCATCCAGCAAATATTTATAAAATAAAAAAAATTGCAAAAAAATACAATTTAAAAATTATAGAGGATGTAGCACAATCTCCAGGAGCAAAAATAGATAAAAAGTTTGCTGGTACAATTGGTGATATAGGAGTTTTTAGTCTTAATTTTAACAAACATATTCATACAGGTGAAGGTGGAATTTGCGTCACTAACAATAAATTTTTAGATTACAAGATGAGAATGATTAGAAACCATGGGGAAGCATGTTTGAAAAGTTCCAAAAAGAAGTTTCTTATTAACAATATTGGATATAATTTCAGACTGACTGAGATACAAGCTGCAATAGGAATAGAGCAGTTAAAAAAATTAAAAAATATAGCTAAGATTACAAAAAACTTTTCTCAATACTTAATTGATAACCTAAAAAATTTTAAATTTTTGAGAGTTCCAATTATTAAAAAAAGCTATACCCATGTATTTTATTCTTTCCCACTTCTTTTGGATAAAGAAGTTAGCTCACTTCAAAGAAAGAAAATTATAGAAAGTTTAAATAAGAAAAGAGTTATAATTGGGACAGGTTCAAAAAATATTCACCTGTTCCCTATGTACCAAAAAAAAATTGCATATGGGTCTAATGGCTTTCCATGGAGCTTAAACAAAAAAAATTATACATATAAAAAAGGAATTTGCCCAAATGCAGAGTCCTTACAAGAAAACAGAATAATGACTATTCCATCTACAGGTGCAAAAATATGGAATAAAAAAGATATGACAAAAATAATTAGCTCTTTTAAAAAAACGTGGCAAGAAATTTTTAAGCAAAAATTTGAATAAAAAATATTTAGTAGTATGTAATGATGCTGGAGCCGCTTATATGATGGCATCATATTTTTTTTTTTCTAAAAAAAAAATTAATACAATTTTAACAGGACCTGCTCTCAAAATATTTAAAAAATTCGATTTAATTTATAAAAATTTTGACAAAAGAAAATTAGAATTTTTAGTTGAACAAAGTACCATGATTTATACGGGTACAGGCTGGCAAACTGATTTAGAGAAAAGTGCTATTTTATTAGCCAAAAAACATAAAATAAAAGTGATTTCTTTTATTGATCACTGGGTAAATTATAGGCAACGTTTTTTATTAAATGCAAAAAAAATTTTGCCCGACGTAATTTTAGTTAATAATAAAAGAGCAGCAACTCAATTAAAAATTGATTCTTTTTTTAAGAAATCAAAAATAAAATTAACTACCAATTTTTACAAAAAATATATTTTAAAAAAAACAAAACCTTTTAGATTTATGGTGAATAATAAATTTAATATTTTATTAATATCAGAGCCTTTTATCAAAAAAATTCATGGTTTTTCTTCGCAAGATATAATTAAAGAGTTTGTGAAGTATTTAAAAGCAAATTTTAAAAAAAAAATTATTTTAAATATAAGAATGCATCCTAGTCAAAGGGAAATAGATTTTAAATTTATAAAGGAAATAAAATATCAAAATATAATATTAAAAATTTCAAATCGAGAAAATTTAGAAGAGGATATTATTTTTAATGATTTAGTTATTGGTTGTAATTCCTATGCGTTAATCGTGTCTTTATGGCTTAAAAAAAAGACATATTATTTTTTTAATATAAAAAGTATGACAACTGTATTAAAAAATAAAAAAATAAAAAATTTTAGGTATGCAAGAATTAGACACAGGTAAATTTAATAAATAATATAAATAGTGAGTTCAATGATTCAAAAAATTTATAAATTTATATCTTCAATAATGAAGTCAATTTTAACTGATCGTGCTGAAAGAAATTTTATAAGACACAATAAAGTTTTATTTAATAACTCTCAAAATAAAGATAATCAAATTTTGATTGAGATTCATACTTTGCAGCCTAATTATATGCCAATTAGTCACTTTTCAAAAGTTTTATCTAAAATTTATGATGCTCAACTTGTGGGCTATAAACCAAGAATACAATTTAATTTTTTTAATAAATTTAAATCTTATATTCTGACCTTTAAAGCAAAAAAAATATTCAAATCCTTTGGAGTTAATAGATTTTTAAATTACAATATAAATGATTATAAAACTTTAGCCAATCGACTTACAAATAAGCTAATGTCTGAGATTAACTCAAAATCCGATTTAATAAATTTAATTGTAGATGATATATGGGTTGGTGATTTAATTTATGATCAATATCTTGCATCAAATGAGACGCCTACTGTAGATATTAAATCAGATGAATTGAGAAAAATATTATATGAGTTTTCTATTTTATATTATTATTGGAAAGACCTTTTTTCAAAAAAAAATGTTAAAGCATTAGTGGTTAGTCATACTTGTTATTTCATGGGTTTATCAGGTAGAATTGCTATAGGTTTTGATATACCTGTTTACCAAACTAATCTTCATGGCGTATATTATTTATCTAATAAAAATTTATTTCCATATAGTGAATTTCATTCATATAAAAATGATTTTGAAAAATTAGATATTGAAAAAAAAAAAAATGGAATTGCAAATGCGCGAAAAAGGTTAAGATTAATATTTGAAGGTAGTACGAATGTTGATCAACCATATATTAAAAATTCTGCTTATCATCAAAAAAAAACTTCTAAAAGAATACTTGGAAATAAAAAAAATATTAAAATTTTAATTGCATCACATTCTTTTTATGACAGTCCTAATGGATTAGGAAAAACTTTGTTTCCTGATTTTTATGAATGGTTAGAATTTATTGGTGAATTAAGTAATAAAACAGATTATGAGTGGTATATTAAAACGCATCCAGCAATAGGCATTAGAGATAAAAATACTATTGAGGATTTTGTTTTACGTTATAAAAAAATTATTTTAATTCGTGATACAATCTCACACCACCAGTTAATTGAAGAAGGAATAAATATTGTTTTAACCGTTCATGGCTCAATTGGTATTGAATATGCGGCAAAAAATATTACTGTTATTAATGCAAGTTTGAATAATCCTCATATCTCTTATGATTTTAATATTCACCCAAAGTCTAAAGAAGAATTAAAAAATATTATATTTAATCTGGATAGTTATGTAAATGCAAACTTATTTTCCGAAGATGTATATAAATGTTATTATATGAAATTTCTTCATTACAATGATAATGCTTTTTTCTCTGATTTTGATTCTGCAATGAGTCAGATGGGCGGTTACTACTCTCTATTTTCATCCAACATTTATAATCAATGGATAGATTATTTAACTCCAGATATACAGTCTAAAATTGAACTAAACTTGAAAAAATTTGTATTATCAAAAGAGTATAAAATAAAACCTCTCTCATATCAGAGAAGTCGACGCCATCCTTCATATGAACAGATGTTTTGATTCTGATGATATTCAAAATGTAGACCCTATTAGAGATCTTGGTACGTCTTTTAGTAAACATGTCTTATTTAACACAGGCAATTAAGAGAAATTAATAAAAGATAAATCTAATATTAATTTAGAATTTATTAATTACGTCAATTATTTTGCTAATTTGTTTATTAGATAAAAGAGGATAATTTGGTATTGAAACAATTTCTTTAGAAATTTCTTCGGTTATTGGAAGTTTCGTATTGTGATATTTTAGAAAAGGTTTTTGAAGATGATTTGGTATTGGATAGTGAATTCCCGCATAAATATTATTTTTTTTTAAATAATTCAAAAAATTATTTCTTTTTTTATTTTTAACCCTAACGACAAAAAGATGAAAAACATGTTTTTTAAAAGAACTTATCTCTGGTAGGATTATTTTTTTTGATTTAATAAATTTTAAATATTTGTGGGCTATTAGAATTCTTTTATTATTGAATTGATCTAAATAAGCTAACTTAATATTTAAAATACCCGCATGCAACTCATCTAATCTTTTATTAGAACCATTCTGTAAGCTTATATTTTTTTTAACCCAGCCATATTCTCTTAATAATTTTAGTTTTTTATAAATTTTATTTTTATTTGTTGAAACAATTCCAGCATCACCAAAAGTCCCTAAATTTTTTGTTGGATAAAAACTGAAACATGAAAAATCACCAAAAGTGCCGACTTTTTTCTTCTTATATTCAGCTCCATGAGCTTGAGCACAATCTTCAATTAGTGGAATTTTATATCTTTTTTTAATTTTTATTAATTCTTTAATGTCAACTGGATTACCATAAATATGGACAGCAATAATAGCTTTAGTTTTATTTGAGATTTTTTTTTCAATTTTTGAAACATCAATTGTAAAATCATCCCTTTTAATATCAACAAATACTGGTATTGCTCCAACATCGACTATGGCAGCAATTGTAGCATAAGCTGTATGTGAACTAGTTATAATTTCATCACCTTTTTTAATATTTATTGATTGTAATGCTAGGATAATCGCATCTGTGCCACTAGAAACTCCAGCTGAAAACTTAATGCCTATATATTTAGAAAAACTTTTTTCAAAATTTTCAACTTCTTTACCCAAAATATAAGAATTGCTCTCTAAAACTTTTTTAATCTTGCTGTCTATTTTTTTTTTAAGATAAATATACTCTGATTTAGGATTGGCAAAAAAAATCATTATTAAATAAAGTTTTTTCTAATATTTTTTGGAAAATGTTTTTTATCAATGTGGCAAAACCATTTAATTTTATTTTTTTTCTCCTTTTTTAATATTTCTTTAGAATGATTCCAGGCAAATAAAAAACAATATTCAGGTTTAATTTTTTTAAATTCTTTATAATCAATAATCTTAATTTTTTTTGCTGGAAAAAATTTGCCAATTTTAGTTGGTGTATTATCAAAAATTCCTTTGATTAAATTATCTTTTACATTACAAAAGTGAAGAATTGTAGTGCTTTTTGATGTTGCTCCATATCCATAAATATCTTTATCTTTTTTTTTCAAATTATCTATAATTTTTAAAATTCTCTTTTTTGAATCATTACAATTTTTAGCAAATTTTTTTATTGTTTGAATTTTTGATATCTTAATTTTTTTCTCAAACTCTAAAATTTTTTTTAATTCTATATTTATTTTTGATGACTTAGTTTTTTTAACATAGTAGCGCATTGATCCACCATGAGTATGAATTTCCTCTGCTTTAATTAACTTTAAATTAAATTTTTCTAGAATTGATATAATTGAGTGGGCAGAAAACATATAAAAATGTTCATCATAAATCTGATCATACGATGTTTTTTCTAACATTGACCCCAAATAAGGCTCTTCAAAAACAAAAAAACCATCGTTTTTTAATGAAGCTTCAATACATTTAAATAGATCAACTATATTAGGTATATGGCAAATCACATTTGCAGCAAAAATGATATCAAATTTATTTTGAAGTTTTTTTTTATCTATTAATTTTTTTGTAAAAAAAGAATTCACAACTTTTAATTTTTTTGATCTTGAGATATCACATACATTTTTTGATGGTTCTATTCCTAAATGATTGAAATTTTTAAAATTTTTTAAAAAGATCCCATCATTGCATCCTATTTCCATAATTCTACTATTTTTCCTCATCATTTTCATAATTTTTCTAGCAATTTCTTTGAAGTGAATTTGCATTGATTTAGATGTTGATGACATGAAGGCATAATTTTCATTGAAAAGCTTTTTTGGTTTTGGGGCATCAACAAGTTGAAATAAACCATTACTTTCATTAAAAGCAATTTTCATTTTATATAAATTTTTTTTTGTATAATTTTTTGAAAAATTATTTGCAATTGGCATTTTTCCAAAATTAAATATTACTGGTATTTTTTCCCCAGTAACTTTACATTTTGTATATTCTTTTTTTGTTAACATAATTTTTTCAAATACTCTCCATAAGAATTATTATAGTCGTTAGAAATTTTAAATAGTTTTTTTTTAGATATCCACTTATTTATGAGCGAAATTTCTTCAAGAGAACTTATCACAAAGTTTTGTCTTTTTTCAATTGCTCTAATATAGTTAGAACAATCATTTAAATCATCAAAAGATCCCATGTCTAACCATGAAATTCCTCTACCAACTTCACTAAATTTTGCAGATTTTTTTTCTATATATATTTTTAATAAATCAACAATTTCTAATTCCCCTCTTTTTGATTTAGTCAGATTTTTACAATAATGAGTTACATTTTTATCAAAAAAATAAATTCCAGGAATAGCTAGATTAGTTTTAGGGTTTTGTGGTTTTTCTAATATATTTACTATGGTGTTTCTCTCTCTCTCTAAAACAGCATATTTTTCAGGATGCTGAACATTATACGCAAGAAAAAAAGCTCCTTTTTTTAAATTAATACCTTTTTTCAATATTTTATAAAAACCTTGGCCGTAGAAGAAATTATCTCCTAACATTAAACAAACACTTTGATTTTTTATATATTTTTCTGAAATCAAGAAAGCTTCTGGTATTCCGTTAGCTTTCTTTTGTACAATTATTTGAATTTTCATTCCAAGATGTTTCCCATTGGAAAACATTTCTTTATATATCTTTTTACTTTTTGGATCACAAATTAATATGATTTCTTTAAATTTACATAACATTAAAATGCTCATCGAATAATAAATCATGGGTTTATTATAAACAGGTATAAGATGTTTGTTTATACCAACTGTTGCTGGTCTTAACCTGGTTCCAGTTCCACCTGCTAATAATATTGCTTTCATTTTACTTTAGATTTATTTTTTTTAAATAAAATTTGATTGTTTTAACTAAATCTTGGTCTATGTTAGTTTTTGCCTTCCATCCCAAACTTTTTAATTTGTTAGAGTTTATCTTATACTCTATATCATGACCAGGTCTATCTTTTACTTTAGTTAACCTTATTTTTTTTTTAAAGTTTAGTTTGTTTTTAAATATTGAGATTATTTTTTCTGCAAGAATTTTATTTTCGAATCTTTTACCACTACCTATTACAAATCTTTCATTAGTTAATTTTTTCGATATTATAAAATCAAGACTAGCTATAAAATCATCTACATATATCCACTCTCTTTTTTGCTTACCATTTCCATATATAGGTATTTTTTTATTTTTAATAATATTATTAATAATTACTGGAATAAATTTTTCACCATCTTGATTAGGACCAAAATTGTTACAACAATTCACTATAGTAGATTTATAATTATATGTAACATTCCAAGCTGACACAAGATGATCTGCAGAAGCTTTTGAGGATGAATAAGGAGATCTGGGATTATAACTAGTCTTTTCATTAAATGATTTATTATTTTCAACATGCCCATAAACCTCGTCTGTTGAAATATGAAGTAAAAAAATATTTTTATTTATAGATCTAAGGATATTATAAGTTCCTAAAATATTTGATTGAATAAATTTTCCAGGAAATTTTATCGAATTATCAACATGTGACTCGGCTGCAAAATGAATAATAACTTTTGGTTTAAATTTTTTTATTACTTTGTTTATCTTTGAAAAGTTACCGATATCAACTTTTAAGAATTTATAATTTTTCTTATTTTTTAGATTTCTTACATTCTCAGATTTACCAGCATATGTTAGGCTATCAACGTTCAAAAAATTAATTTTTTTATATTTAGACACCATTATTTTAAGAAAATTAGAACCTATAAAACCACATCCACCTGTAACCAATATCTTATTAATCATAGTTGCTTTATATTTATTCATATTTATAAAGATTATAAATAAATTATATATAAAATAGAACAAGTACAAAATTTACAAACAAATGATGAATACCAAAAAACAAAAAAGAAAAATTATTTCATTTAATCAGTTTAATAAAAATAGAAATAAATGGTCATTAAATTTATATAAAGACAAAAAAGTCAACAAACTTTCAAAGGAGTTGTATATTTCTGCTGATAAACATAATTTTTGTTATTTATATAATTGGTTAGGTGAACCTATGCTTCAAACACCTGATGATATTCTTACAATTCAAGAATTACTTTTCAAAACAAAACCAGATATTATTATTGAAGTTGGCGTAGCTTGGGCGGGAACACTATTATTATATGAGTCTCTTTCTAATTACATTAAAACAAAAAAAATAATAGGAGTAGATATTTTTATACCAGACGACCTTAAAAAAAGAATTTTTTTGAAAAAAAAGACAAATAAAATAAAACTTATTATTGGTGATTCTACATCAGAATCAATTTTTAAAAAAATTAAAAAATTATGTGGAAATTATAAGAATATATTGATTCATCTAGATAGCGATCATACAAAAAATCACGTGCTTAAAGAGTTAAAATTATATTCAAAATTATTAAAAAAAAATAATTATTTAATAGTAGGTGATACAATAATTGAAGATATACCTAAGCAGCTACATAGAAAAAGAGATTGGGGCAAAGGTAATAACCCCAAAAATGCTGTAAACCAGTTCGTAAAAACAAATAAAAACTTTATGATTGATAATTCTATCAATCATAAGCAACTATTAACAAATAATCCTAAAGGATATCTAAAAAAAATAAAATAAATATATTTTTTATAATTTATTTTTAACTTACAGTTTGATTTGGATTATTTTTTTGCTATCAATTAAGAGTGAAAATATTTGAAAATGTATTTAAAATTGATGTAAAAAAAAATTTAGATAAAAGAGGATTTTTCATAGAAATCTTTAGAATTGATCAACTAAATTTTAGAAGTAAAATATTGCAAGTTAGCCATTCTTTTACAAAAAAAAATATTTTAAAAGGTTGGCACTTTCATAAAAAACAAACTCAGTGGAATTATCTACTAGAAGGTAAAATAAAAGTTTTTTTAATTGATAATAGAAAAAAATCAAAAACTTATAAAAAAATCAAAAGTTTTATTATTGACTCAAAAAAAAATAAATCTGTGTATTTTTTCCCAGCAAATATTGGTCACGCATATATTGCCTTGAGTCAAAAAAATCATATGATTTATGGAACTTCAGGAAATTATAAAACTAAAGAAGAATACAAATTACCATTTAATAAAAGTTTGCTTAAATAATTATTGTGAAAAAAAAAAATATTTTAATAATTGGTCATAGTGGTTTTATTGGCCAATCTCTTTATAAAGTTTTGAATAAGAAAAATAATAAAATTATTTTAATTTCTAGAAAAATAAAAAAAAAAAAAATTAATGAGTTTTCTATTGATGTGTTTAAAAATTTTTCTTGGTTTAAATTTTTAAAAGATGAAACCACTATTTTTTTTCTAGCATTTAATAATAATTTATATGAACTTGAAAAAAAAAAAAATTATATTAATGAAATAACAAAATTTAGTGAGTCATTTAATAAATATGTTATAAATAAAAAGTTAAATATAAAATTTATTTTTACAAGTACTGTTACAATTTATGGAAAAACAAGCCGTATTAGGTTGGTCAATGAAACGTTTAAAGACAGACCTTTAAGTAACTATGATAGATCAAAAAAAATTTTTGAAGATATTTTTTTGAAATATGAAAAACAAAATAAAATAAAATTTGTTTCTCTTAGGTTGAGCAATATATATGGAGCAAATTTTTCTAGTGAACAAGTAAATAGAGGATTTTTAAATAAATTGATATTAAATATCTATGAAAAAAAAAATATCTTTATATTTGGTACAGGAAACAATCTACGCAGCTACCTATATATTGATGACTTAATCGAAGCATTGACCATTGCTTCAAGAAAAATAAATAAATTAACTGGAAAAATTTATATTATTTCCAGTAATAAAAGTTATTCATTTTTATACCTTATTAGACGCATTTCTAAGTTAATAAATCAAGATGTAAAAATAAAAAAAATTATTTATCCAAAACACCTGAATGATATAGAAAAAAGATCGTTTAGAGGAAGTAGTAAATTATTTCAAAATAAAACTGGATGGAAACCAAAAACACAATTAAAATCTGGAATTATGAAAGTTTTTTCTATAATAAAAAAAAAAATTAGTATTTAATATTTTAAATTAATGTTCAGTATATACAATCAATAAAGATATGAATTTAATTATTACAGGAGGTATGGGTCATATTGGATCAAAGCTAATAAATAAACTTTCATCTTTAAAAAAAATAAAAAAAATTTTAATAATTGATGATTTTTCTTCTGAAAGATACATAACTTTTATAAAATTAAAAAACCGTCAAAAAATAATCTTTTTTGATGAAAATTTAGTAAATTTTGATATTAAAAAAATTAAAATTAAAATTGATTGCATTATCCATTTAGCATCTACAACTAATGCAGAAAAAAGTTTTTCTAATAAAGGTAAAGTTTTAGATAATAATTTACAGTGTACAAATAAAGTATTAGATATAGTAAATAAAAATACAAAAATCATATTTGCATCTTCAACTAGCGTTTATGGAAGTCAGCATAAGGTTATAAATTCTAAAAATAATCAAAAAAATATATTTCCACAAAGTCCATACGCAAATTCAAAAATTTTATGTGAAAATTTAATCAAAAAAAGATCAAATAACTACTGCATAATGAGATTTGGTACTATTTTTGGGATGTCTGATGGTATGAGATTTCACACCGCAATAAATAAATTTTGTTACCAGGCTGCAATGAGTCATAAAATTACAATATGGAAAAAATTTTATAGAAAAAAGCGACCTTATCTTGATTTAGATGACTGTGTTAAATCAATAATTTTCTGTGTGTTTAATAATAAAATTAAAAATGAGACTTTAGATGTTGTTACGATTAATTTAAAAGTAATAGAAATTATAAAAAAAATTGAGTCCATTAAAAAAATTAAAAAATTGTTTGTAAATACAAAAATACTCAATCAATTATCATACGAAGTGCAAAGTGATAGGTTGCTAAATTTGAAATTTAAGTTTAGTGGTGATTTATTTACTTCTATTAAAAAAACAATAAAAAAATTAGATATTGGATAAATGTTAAAAATAATTAAAAAAAATTTAAATTCTCATGTTTTAATTTTAGATAAATTAGATAAAAAAATTAAATTCAAGAGAATATTTTTTTTAGTGGCAAATAAAAAAATTCAAAGAGGAGATCATGCACATAAAAAATGTATTCAGGCTTTTTTTAGTGTAAAAGGATCTTTTTTTATAGAGTGTATTTTTTCTAATGGAAAGAAAAGAAAGATATTAATTGAACCAGGAACGAATTTAGAATTTATTTATCCACTTACGTGGGTAAAAGTAAACTTAAAGAAAAATGATGTTTGTGGCGTCTTGTGTAATAGATACTTTGAAGAAAAAGATTATATAAGGGATTATAAAATATTTGATAAAATTATTAACAAAACTTAAACATTAAGTTTTAGATACTCATAAGATATAAGTAAAAAAATTAATAAAATAATCTATTCATGTAATCTAAGATTATAGAATATAATGTACTCAAAATTTAAAAAATTTATATTATTGGTAGAAGGTAAACTTAAGCCTACCTGCAACTAGATTTTTCTGTTAATATTCATTAATGTCAAAAAATAGCATGGTTACTCTTATGGGCAATCCTAAAGAACGATTATCTTTTGAGATTGATCTAGATCCAAAAGTTACAATAGGTATACCAGCTTACAATGGAGCAAAAACTATTGAAAAAGCTATTAATTCTATATTAGCTCAAACCTTTAAAGATTTTGAACTGATAATTTCTGATGATGCTTCTGACGATGAAACTGGAAGTATCTGCCAAAGATATGCCTTAAAAGATTCTCGTATTTTTTATGTTCGTCAGGTTCAAAATATAGGTGAATATTCAAATTCAAAATTTCTGCTTAGTAAAGCTAAAGGAAAATATTTTATGTGGTTAGCAAATGATGATTGGCTTTCACCAGAATTTGTAGAGGTGAATGTGTCAGCTCTTGATTCAAATCTAAAGTTTGTTGCCTCAACTTCACCAAACTGTTTTGAAGGTAATGAAAATGACACTAACAAATATATTGATTTTAATTTAGAGGGAGCTACCAAACAACGTTTTGTAAAGTTTTTACAAAATGCATGGTATTCTCATGCAATTTATTATTCATTGAAAAGAACCAAAGTTTTAAAAAGTTATAAAAATTTAAATTCATCATATATTGCTGCCGACTGGTCTTTAAATCTTTTTTTATTAAGCAAAGGTGAAATAAATAGAACTAAAGAGGGATTGATAGTTTTTGGAAAATTTGGAATTAGTATGAATAAAAATCCTTGGAAAGATGGTAGAAGAAAAAAAATTGAATTTTTTATTCCCTTATACGAGTTCACGAAGTATGCTCTAGTTTTGATGAAAAATTTAAACTACCATGAATGGTTACATGTTTTTATTAAACTTTTGAAAGCAAATATTCAAGCTATGCTAGATAGTTACAAAAAAACAATTAAGGATTTTATTAAGTGATAGATAAAATAATTAAAGTGTTAAAAAAAATAAAACACTCAATACTTAAAAAAATTCTACCAAAAGAGTCTGAGAAAAGCAAAGTGCTTTTAGCACAACATGTAGCGATTAATAAGCGATCATTAAAATCAATCTATGACTTTGGAGATGTTGAATTTTCTTGTTTTTCTCAATATGGTGAAGATGGTATTATTGATTGGTTAGTATCTAAACTTCCAATGATACCTAAAAAATTTGTAGAATTTGGAGTTGAAGATTATTATGAGTCTAATACTCGTTTACTTTTGCAATTACGTAATTGGCAAGGTTTAATTATGGATGGTTCTAACGAATTCATTGAAGAGATAAAAACACAAGATATATCTTGGCGTCATCATGTAGATGCAATATGTGCGTACATCACTAAAGAAAATATCAATTCATTACTTGAGCAAAATGGAATGATTGGTAACATAGGGATACTTAGTATTGATATTGATGGAAATGATTATCATGTATGGCAATCTATAGATATTATTAAACCAGCTATTGTTGTGATTGAATACAATGCTGTTTTTGGAGATCTCCATTCAGTAACCGTTCCTTATAGGCCAGATTTTTCTCGCACAAAAGCTCACTCCTCTAATCTTTATTTTGGTGCATCTTTGCCAGCATTAATATCACTTGGAAAGGAGAAAGGTTATACGTTTGTTGGAACCAATACGATTGGTGCCAATGCCTTCTTTATTCGAGATGATCTTGCGCCACAAATAACATCACTAATAGATTCTAAATCAGGTTATCCATCTGTTTTTAGAGAAGCTAGAGATCATACTGGAAAATTATTGTTACTAGGGGGAGTAAAAAGATCAAAGATGATTAAGGATATTACATTGCTTGATGTTATAAATAAAGAAAATACATCAATAAATGAGTTGGGAGAAATACATTCATCAAGTTGGAAGAATGGACATAGAAATATATTCTGAGGTTACTGTGGATCATCAAATTTTTTGGATTTAGATAATATATTTAACTTATAGAATTAATTAACTTAAGAAGTTAGCTAATTATAAGTTATATTTTAAGAAATTATGAAAATTAAAAAAAGTTCACTCGATACTTTATTAATTCTATTTTTGATGTTTGTAACAATTTTACCATTATTTATAGCAAAACAATTTGTAATATTATCTTTATTTTTTTTGGTGGTGAGAATTGTAATTAGTGCAGATATCTTTTTTTACCTTAAAGAAAAAATGATTATTTTTACATTATTAATGCCAGGTATTTTGGGGGCATTTTTTTCAGCACCAGAACATCTAGTTAGATTTTCAGGAATTTTATTTCTAGTTTTAGGTTTTCCTTTTTCAAGTTTTAAAATTAAGCATTTTCCTATTGTAGTATTATCAAGTTTAATCCTTCTTTATCTAATTATTACTCAAATATTAATAATGCAAGAAAATCAAATAATTTTAAATTTTAGAGATTTTGCATATTATTACGAAGGTGTAGAGGCACACAGAAATCATTGGATCACAGATAATATTTTTATGAATGCTTTTGATTTTAGTTATTGGAAAGCACGTGGTGGGGGGCTTTATTCTAATCCAAATACGTTATCAGGAGTTGTTATTATATATTTTTTTATTTTTGATGTTTCCTGGAAATATTTTAATCAAAGTATTAATTATGGTAAAAAAAAATGGAATAAATATTTCTATCAGTCAATAATTTTATTAGTGTTGTTTTGTTTAATGCAAACAAAATCAAAAACATATTTAATTGCTTTTTTAGCATATTTAATTTTTCAACATTTGGATGTTATTAATTTATTAAAATTGAGAATTAAAAAAAAATTAATAGTGCCCCTTTTTTTTGTAGTTGGAATTTTGCCTCTTTTTTATGGAAAAGTTATTGACGGAATTATTTTGGAAGGCGGAAGTGCAAATATTAAATATTCAATACTTTTTAATTATTTAGAAAATGCTAGTGTATTTAACCTAATATTTGGCGGAATATTTTTTAATTTTGATGCTGAATTTTCACTTTGGATTGGAGCCGTAGGTTTGATAGGCGTTATTGCTTTTTTTAATTTTTATAGAATGGTTTATCAATATTCACCCCAATCAAAAGCATTATTAATCTCATTATTACTGATTTCAATAGGTGGTTCTTTGTTTTATAGCCTATTACTTGTCTCAATTCTTATTCCTTTGTTTGTTATTTTATTGTCATCTAGTAAAAGACTAAATGAATGATTATTTTAAAAAATAATTTTATATAGTTTTTAAATATTTGGTTTGTATAAAAAAAATGAAATTAAAAAAAAAAAAATTTAATTCCAAGATATTCTGGATTGGTCCTTTCATACCATCAAATCATATAAAACATTGGTTAGCTGCTAGTCCTGCAGCTATGAAGTGGCAGAAGCATCTTTTTGACTCACTAATTGACGTGAATGTAGATATAGAATGGCTATATTACCGTCCAGATTCCTATTGGCCTAAAGGTAGATTTTTTCCATCAAGAGAAAAAATTTCATCAAAGATTGTACATAGTCAAAATCAAATTCATTATTTAAACACACTTTGTTTAAGAGATTTTACCTTAAAAAAATCATTAGAAAAAATTTTAAAAGAAAAAGCCAATCTTAATAGCTCTCAACCTTTAATTATTATTTCATATAATGAACCAGAGTGGGTGAAAAAAACATTGTCAGATCAAAATATACGTTCAAAGTTTTCTTGTATATATATCGTAGCAGACAAAGAAGTACCATCAGGGGGTGATGGATATGTTTTTTTATCGTATTATAGTTTTAAAAAATATAATCAAAATCTTAATAAATTACACTTAGATGGGGCAATATATCCTTTAAACTCAATACAAAATGCTCAAAAACTATACATAAAAAAAAATAAGACTATTTTTTTTTATTCTGGGTCTTTTTTTAAATATACAGGAGTAAAAATACTTTTAGATGTTATGGAGCTTTTAAACGAAAATAATTTTGAGCTTTGGATATCTGGTTCAGGTAATAATAGTTTTTTAAGGTCAGCCATAAAAAATGATAAACGAATAAAGTTTTTTGGATTATTGACAAGTAAACAACTTCAAAATGCTTACAAGAAAGCTGATATTTTTTTAAATCCAAGACCTGTTGATATGTTTGTAAATGATATTAGTTTTCCTTCAAAACTATTTGATTATTTATCTTGGAATAAACCTATCATATCAACTTGTACCAAATCATTAGACCCTATATATAAAAAAATATTACATATAGTAGAGGACAATCCAGCTTCTATTGCTCTTGCAATGAGAAGTTATTTAGAAGGTAAAAAATATTATAAAATTAAAAATAAAAAATGGATCTTAAATAAAAATTGGAATAATGAAGCAAATAAATTAAAAAATTTTTTAAAAAAAGTTATCATTAAAAAAAATTTTACATAAAATATTTTTTTATAATTGAATAAATAATAAATAAATCAACTAAATAAAATAAAGGACTTGAAAAAAATAGCCCTTTATTTTCTTGATTATTAACTTTTGGAATGTTTAGCAGGGGTTCAATTCAATCAACTATAAATTTAATATAGCACCTTGATAAAGAATTTGAATTTGACATTTTTTTAATTAATTCGTTTATAATGAATAATTAAATTTATTAAATTGTGATTAGATTTTTAGGAATTAGAACTAAATATTTTTATGATAAAAAAAAGAT
>Ga0209425_10000647_pt1 | contig 41992 bp, 38 predicted proteins | sample COG_05_FD_184749 | JGI IMG/M metagenome (GOLD analysis project Ga0209425, IMG submission 184749) | Pelagic Microbial community sample from North Sea - COGITO 998_met_05 (SPAdes) (version 2) | ecosystem: Environmental > Aquatic > Marine > Neritic zone/Coastal water | place: Helgoland, sampling...
TATCACTGTAGAGGAATGGGAAGAACGTGAAGGTGTAAAACTTGAAGATGGTCTATACAGAGGTCTTATGAGACGTGGTGCAGGTGATGAACTTGCTGCCGGATGTGCAAAGAGTCAGATGTTCCATGATGCTTCACAAGCAACAATGTAGTAGAATTATTTATTCAAAAGAGTAATATCCGTTCAAATTATTGTTTCACTATTGAATTCTCAAACTAATTTATTTCAAATTAGTAGTTTTAATTTCAAATTAAATCATCTTGTGATAATAGGAGTATTAGTTTTAGCTTTTTCAACATCATTTTTAATTAGATCACAACCTGCACAATATGGAAATCAGTTAAATGAATTTGATCCATTTTATAATTTTCGTGCAACTCAATATCTTGTAGAAAATGGATTTTCCGAATATTTTGAATGGCATGATGATAAAAGTTGGTACCCTCATGGGCGAAATGTTTCATTAACTTCTCAAGTAATGTTACATGTTACTGCAGCAGTAACTTATCAAATTTTTGAACCCGCTATAGAGTTAGATGATTATATTATATTATTTCCAGCAATAATTGGTTCATTAACTGTAGTTGTTATTTTTGCATTAGTTAGATTGTTTGCTGGAACCGCATCTGGTTTAATTGCTTCTTTATTATTTGCAGTATCACTTCCAATAATATATAGAGGAACTGTGGGTTGGTTCAAATCTGAACCATTAGGACTTTTTTATGTTTTTCTTGGATTATATTTATTTTTGAGTGCAATTAAATCTGAAAATAAAAAAATTGCCCTTTTAAAAATTATTTTCGGTGGAATTGTGATGGCTTTTTCACTATCTTCTTGGGGTGGTAACCAATTCCTAATAATTCCAATTGGAATATTTATTCTTGCATTACCTTTTGTCAGACAAGATCATAAATTTCTTTTATGGAGTGTTCCACTTTTTGTTGGAATCTTTTTAGCAATTTGTTCTATGTTTGAAAGACCTGGCTTAAATTTTGTATTTGGATTTGGTGGTTTAACATTAATTCTTCCAACTTTATTTTTAATTAGTGCTATATTTGTTCAAAAAATAAGTAAACATAAAACAAGAAACAGTCTCGTTTTATTAATTTCTATAATAATAATTGGTGCATCTGTAGTAATTCTCAATGATGAAACAAATACTTTACCATTACCCAGTTTTAGATATCTAAATGCATTAAATCCCTTTTTAATTAATGACGATCCACTTGGAGCATCTATTGCAGAACACACTCCACGAACTATCGAACTATCATTTCTATTTCACTCTACTTGGATGATTTTTGGTGGACTTGGTATTTGGTTACTATTATCTAAAAAAATACCTGATAATATTATTGCAAATGACATGAGGATATTTGTGTTAATATTTGGAATTACTGGAGTTTATGTGAGTTCATCATTTATTCGACTTGAAAATTTTGCTTCTGTATCTTTAATTATTTTTTCTTCCATTGCTTTAACAATTTTAACAAAAAATATTTTGAAAATAAAATTTTCAGGCATAAAAAATTATTTAATTAAAATTTTGTACATAGTACTTATCATATTTTTATTTACTATCCCCCTTTATCTCCCTGAAAATTCAAATTGGATAGATATTCATGACACTGCACCCATAATTTTTACAGGTGCATCATATTTTGAACCAACAAATGATTGGTTATTTACTTTAGAATGGATAAAATTGAATACTCCTGAAAATGCGGTAATTGCATCTTGGTGGGATTATGGTTATTGGATTACTACTGTGTCTGATAGAGCAACAATAAATGATAATGCTACATTAGAAACAAAAACAATTCAAAAAATGGGAAAAATGTTTTTGAGTAGTCCTACTGATAGTTGGAATATACTTAAAGAAATGAATGCTGATTATGTGGTAATATTCGTAACTTCAGAAAAAATTAATGATAATTTAGAAGACAAACTTTATGTTTTACGTGGAGGCGGGGATGAATCTAAAGTTGTTCCAATTTCACAAATTGCTGAAATGCCAACAGACAAATATTTTAATCCTGATGGATTATCGTATTCAAATTACTTCTTTTACGAAACAATGTTAGGAAATTTAATTCCTTTCGAACCATCACTCTACTACAATCCTCAAACACAAGAAAATTCTCCATCTTTCAAACCTGGATTCATTCAAATTGTCAACCAAAAAATTGAGTATGCTTCTGATAATGATCCATTAAAACTAGTATACACATCACCTAGTTTTATGAGAGAAACAATGGGACAAATGCAAACTGTGGTAGTTTATGAAATTAATAAAAATTATATTCCATAATTAAATAAAAATATTTTAAAATTACTCATTTAATTTTATTTGCAAGTTCTAACCCATTACACATAATAACATCTTCTTGCGATGAAAGAAATTCCAAAATTTTTGGATACATTCTACCTCCTTTCATTTTTAGTACATTGTCGTGCCATAAAATAGTCATTACATTAAAATTTGAATCTAATTGACGACATGAATTTAATGTTTTTTCTACAATTGAAATTATTTTTTCTTCTGAAATTTTCATGTAAGAAAATAGATATGCATCCATTAATGTAACTGGAAATTCTATTATGTTATCAATTTTCTGATAACCCATTTCTTCATTAGTGATTTTATTTTTTGTTTTTCTATTTGATGAATCATAAACAAAATCTAATTCAGATAATTTTTTTAACAATTGATTATTATTTGAAAGATAATGTACTCTATTACCTAAAATTTTTGTATTTGTTAATTTTTCAAGATTTTCTTTTTCTATTTTTATTTTTTTTATATCTTCTATTGAATGAGGATCAGTATGTAATCCAACTTCCCAGCCACCGTTAATTAATTTCTTAATATCTTCATCATAATCTTTGTAATCCCCATTTTCGTACTTAGTTCTAAAAAAGAAAGTAGATTTAACTCCATATTTTTCTTCAATTTCCATAAATTCTGAAAAATTACGATAAAGTCTGTTTATAGGAGTATTTCTAAATAATTCTTGATCAAATCTATCTTTCCTCTGTAAAATATGATTTTCTGATGGACCATCATAACCCCAATCTACATCATGACTCAAAAAAATATACTGTTTCTTCATTAAGACAATTGATTTAATATTACATAATATAAGACTGTAATTAGATTTACAATGAAAAAAATATTGGTAACTGGTTCGGGAGGCATTGGTGGTGTAAATTTTATACGTGCACTCAAACTCTTTAAAGATGAATTCTTCATTGTAGGTACTGATTTTAATAAATTCTATCTCCAATTTGGTGATCTTGATAAGAGAGTACTTTCACCAAAACACTCAGATCCTAGTTTTATTCCTTTATTGAATCAATTAACAAAACAACATAAAATAGAATTTTTACATCCACAACCATCTTCTGAATCACTAATTGTATCTCAGAATCTAGATAAAATTTCTACTAAAACATTATTACCTAAACCAAATATTATTTCTAATGATAAATTAGAAACACAAAAAATATTGTTGGCATCGGGAATTGGAGTTGCACAAACTAAAACGATTAATCATTATGATCTAATTGAAAATGCTTTTGAAGAATTGGGTGGAGGACCACTTTGGATACGAGCAAAAAGTGGTGCTGGTGGAAATTTAAGTTTACTTTGTGAAAATCCTTCTGAAGCTGAATATTGGATGAAATTATGGATATTGAGAAAAAAAGCTAGTTTTGATGATTTTATGATACAACAATATCTTCCAAAAAGAAATATTGCTTGGGATAGTTTTTGGTATAATGGAAAATTAATTTCTTCATTTACTCGAGAAAGATTAGAATACCCATTGAAACATATTTCTCCTTCTGGAATTACTGGTACACCCACAGTTTCAAAAATTATTGTTGATGAATCTGTTAATAGAATTGGTGAAAAAGCAGTAAAATCAGTAGATAAAAACCCTCATGGTAATTATGCCGTAGATCTTAAAGAAGATAATGATGGAAATTGGTTTGTTACAGAAATTGATTCTGGAAAATTTCATACTACTACACCATTATGGGGTTACATTTCTACAAAATTGTTAAAACAAGATCCATTGTACAACTTACCTTATCTTTATACTATGCTTGGTTTAGAAGAAATTTCTGATCCTGGATTTTTAGGTAATGATATCTATCCTGAAGGTCTTCATATTTTACGTCATATTGATTGTGGTACTTGGATCTATCGAGAAGATGGTTTTAAGGAACAAGTATTATGATTAAAGGAATAATTTTTGATTTAGATGGAACTTTAATTAAATTACCAATAAATTATGAAATAATTTTTGAAAAATTAAGAATTCTTTTTAACACAAAAGATGAATTTAAACCATTAATTCCGTCTATAATTTCAAAATCAAACAATGATTCAAAATTACTTCAAAGTGCATTTGATATTATATGCAATGAAGAAACAATTTCTGTAATTAATTTAAAAATAATTGATGATGCATATGATGTACTTGAATACTTAAAAAATGAAAATTTTGAATTGTGTTTAGTAACAATGCAATGTAAAAATGCAGCAAAACTTGCATTAGATAAAATAAAAATATCTAAATTTTTTACGAGTATTATTACTCGAGATGATGAGACTCAAAGATCAGAACAAATTAAAAAATCATGTGAACGACTTTCATTAATACCTGAAAATGTTTTAATGATAGGTGATAGAATTCATGACGTACACTCTGCAAAACAAGTTGGATGTTCTGCAATTCTTTTTAACGAAGATAAATTAAAATCATTTAAAGAATCAATAGTAATTTCTAAATTATTTGAACTAAAAAAAATTGATTTATCTAAATAGAGAAGAGCTTAAAAACTCCCACGATAATTTGTTTTGTGAAAATCATCATTGTTTCTCCAACTCAAACTGGAATTGGAGGAACTGCAAAACATGTACAAGGATTATCTAATTTTATAAAATCTCAAAATCATAATTTAAAAATAATTTCCTCTGAAAATACACCTACAATACCCATTAAAAAACTAAAAAATCCTAGCTTCATGATTTCTGCATATTTTAAAACTAAATTTAACAAAGATTTTGATATTATTCATGCACATCATCCTATTGCAGCTTTATCTTTCAAAGGAACTTCAGCAAAAAAAATTGTAACATTTCATGGAATATTTAGTAAGCAAATTGAAATATTACATGGTAATACTGCTCAAAATATATCAAACAAGTATGAAAAAAATGCATTAAAATGGGCAGATGCCATTACAGCTGGTTCTAGAGAAGCATACGATTATTATTCTAATTTAGGATACAAAATACATTATATTCCAAACGCAATTGATATTGAATCACTACCAACTAATGTCAATAAAAAATATGATAAACAAATAATTTTTGTTGGTAGATTATCTAAAGAAAAAGGAATTGATTCGTTAATAGAATTATTTAAGATACTTCCAAAAGAAATTCATCTTATCATTGTTGGTTCAGGACCACTTGAAAATAAAATTAAAAAAATTTCTCAACAATATTCAAATATTGATCTTTTGGGATATTTACCAAAAAATCAACTTATTCCATTAATTCGAGGATCGTTTGCACTAATTCAACCTTCATTAGCTGAAGGAATAAGTTCAACCATATTAGAGGCAATGGCATGCAAAATTCCTATAATTGCATCAAATGTGGGAGGAAATAAGGAATTAGTATTTAATAATAAGAATGGATTTCTGATTCATCCTGAATCTGTTGATGAATTAAATCAGAAAATTATTTTATTATCTAATGATGTGGATTTAGTCAAAAAATTTGGTGATAAGTCATCAGAATTAATTAAAAATTTTGAATGGTCTAATATTGGAAAAAAATATTTAGATTTATACCAATCACTTCTAAATCAATAAATTATTTTCTTTAAGTACTATTTCTATTCCTTTTTCTAAAGAAATTTTTGGTTTCCATCCTGTTTTTTTATTAATTTTTTTAATATCTGCTTGAATTTTTTTAATATGAACCTGTGAAGATTTATTAATTTTATTAATTTTTTTTCCACTTTTTTGTTCTACTAAATTAACTAATTTTTCAAAACTTATCGATTTACCTGAACCTACATTAAATACATCATATTTAGATTCATAATCTATCATTCTTATTATTGCATCTACAAAATCAGTAACGTGTAGATAATCTCTTTTATCATTTTTGTTTATTATTGTTATTGATTTATTTTGTTTGATAGATTCTAATATGTTTGATATAAAAAAATTCTTTTTTAATGAATTTCCAAATATATTAAATGGTCTCAAAATAATTACATCAATTCCAAATTTTTCTCCATAAATTTTACATAATTCTTCACCTAGTGCTTTACTCTTTGTATATGCATTATGTGGGTTAACTACTTCTTTTTCATTAATTGGATTCTTTTTTGAATTCCCGTAAACATAACTACTTACATAAATTATTTTTTTAATTTTTTTATTTACACAATATTCTAATATATTTAATGTTCCTAAAACATTATGTTCAAAAAATATGTTTTGAGAATTTCTTTCTTCAGATGGAATTTTTCCTGCTAAATGAATCACAGTGTCTACTTTATTGATTTTTAATACTTCACTTCTAATACGTAAATCAATACTTTTACTACCATTTTCTAATACAGAAATATGATTGGGTATCCTTTTCATTAAATTACTTCCTATGAATCCCGATTTACCAGTAATAAGCACTTTATTTTTCATACCTAGTATACCTATATGTTGAATTTAATCTAAAGTTTATGCATAAAATATTGTGATAATGCATAGGAAATGATTTATGGGAATCAAATATTTTGATAAAATATGGTGAGGAGTCTGTTAAAGGGGAAAAAAATCCTTGTAACTGGTGGTTCAGGCTCAATAGGCAAAGAGATAGTTCGTAAATCTTTATCTGATGGTGCTTCACTTGTTAGAGTTTTTAGTAATGACGAAAATGGGCTTTATGAAACAGAATTAGAATTTTCTGAAAAAAATATTGAATATGTTATTGGTGACATAAGAAATTCAGATACTGTAAATTCTATCGTTAAAGATATAGATATTGTTTTTCATACTTCAGCATTAAAACATGTGGATCGTTGTGAATTAAATCCATATGAAGCAGTTACTGTAAATACAATCGGAACATACAATATTTGTAAGGCATCACTGAATGAATCTGTTTCAAAAGTAATTAACATTAGTACTGATAAGGCAGTAAATCCTGTTGGTGTTTTAGGTGCCACTAAACTTCTTTCAGAAAAATTGATTTCAGCAGAATCATTTCATAATAAATCTAAAACTATTTTTTCATCTGTAAGATTTGGAAATGTTTTACAAACAAGAGGTTCTATTATTCCTAGAATTGAAAATCAAATCAAAAATGGCGGACCAATAACTCTTACAGACAAAAAAATGAAAAGATTTTTCATGACTAAAAATCAATCTGTTGAACTAATTCTAAAAGCTGCTGAAAATGCAAAAGGTGGTGAAACTTTTGTTTTAAAAATGCCTCTCATTTTATTAAATGATTTATTTGATGTTATGAAAGAAGTAATTGCCCCAAATTATGATATAAATCCGTCTGAAATTAAAACTAAAATTATTGGTATTCGTCCTGGTGAAAAAATTACTGAATACCTATTAACTGATTTTGAATTAGAAAATGTATTGGAAACCAATGATTTCTTTATTATTCCTTCAATGTTTGATGCATCATTATCAAAAAAATACCAAAATGCTAAAAAACCACAAAACATTAAAAATTACTTTGAACAATTAAAAACTATTAAAAAATCAGAGATAAAAAAAATGCTACGAGATGTATACTAAAATAAAAAAATTTTGCTTAAAAATAAGTTTGAATAATAATTAAAGGAGAAAATTAAATTGGAAAATGTATGCATGCTAACTGAATATTCTTATGAAAAACCAAATGGGTCAATAATGAGAGCAAAATGGCAATATGAAACACTCCAAAAACATGGTTTCAAAAATATTTCATTACTTGATAATTTTTCAAAATTTTCAGAAAAACCAAAAAACTGTTTATTTCATGCTCAACAACATTCTGGAAAATTTTTAGAAAAAAAATCTTACATTTCTGATTTACATGGAATTGCACATGAAGAAATGTGGCATAAATCATTTTCTAATTCATTGCCCCATTGGAAAAAATTTGGTTTCAGAATTAAATCAAATGCAATAAAAAAATTAGAAAAAAAAATTTGGATAAATTCTTTACATTTAGTTTGTGCAAGTGATGCCATTTATGAAAAAGTAAAAAATATTCAAACTGCAACAGTTGTAAGAAATGCTGTTAATGTAAATCAATTTCCAATTACTCAATGCAATGATTTACGAGTAGCAGTTGTTGGCCCATTTTTACCTGGAACACAAAATTATGATGCATTGGAATTATTACATTATTGTGTAAAGAATTTACCAACTATACATTTTGATTTCATCGGTGATGCTTCTGATGATTTTAAAAATTCTTTAAATTTTTTAAATGTAAATTTTTTAGGTAGAGTAAAAAATTATATTGAAACTTTGTCTCACTGTAATGTTTTGTTGTCTCCATACCCTGATCACTCTCACATAGTAGCTTCTAAAACAAAAATGTTGGAGGCTGCTGCATGTCAAATGGCTGTAATAACATCTGAATCTGGAGGTTTAGGCTTTCCTGATGATTTATTACTTATAGGAAAATCTAAAAAAGATTTTATCCAAAAATTGGAGTATCTAAAAGATGAAAAAGCAAGAAATGATCTTGGTAAAAATCTCAGATCAGAGATTTTAAAAAATTACAATACTGAGACTGAAACAATAAAATTATTGAAATTGTATGATGAATTTCTTCCTCAAATACCTTAAGACTTAATTTAGATATCTTTAAAATTATAATATGAACTGGGAAGAAAAAAATGTTTTAGTTACTGGAGGAAATGGATTTTTAGGTTCTCGTCTTATTGAAATGTTAAAACTACATAATCCAAAATCAATATTTTCTCCATCTTCTAATGAGTTTGATTTAAGATCAAAAGAAAATTGTCAACATGTAACAGAAAATATTGATATCGTTTTTCATTTAGCTGCACATGTTGGGGGAATTGGTCTTAACAAAGAAAAACCTGGTGAGTTATTTTATGATAATATTTTAATGGGTACATTCCTATTAGATGAAGCTAGAAAAAATGGTGTAGAAAAATTTGTTACATTAGGAACCATGTGTAGCTATCCAAGAAATACATCTCAACCGATAAAAGAAGAATATCTTTGGGATGGTTATCCTGAACATGTTACAGCATCTTATGGATTAGCTAAAAAAATGCAAATTGTTCAATCTTTGGCTTATAAAGAACAATATGATTTTGATTCTATTACTGTTTTTGTAACAAATTTGTATGGACCATTTGATCACTTTGATGTTAATTCTGGTCATGTTATTCCATCAATAATATCAAAAATTACAAATGCAAAAAAATTAGGACATACTTTTGTTGAATTATGGGGAGATGGAACTCCTAGTAGAGATTTTTTATATTGTGATGATGCGGCAAAAGGGTTGATTCTTGCAGCAGAAAAATATGATAAAACTGAACCACTTAATCTAGGTTCAGGAGAAGAAACCACAATCAAAAATCTTGTTGAAATAATTATGAAATCAATGGATACGAATCTAGAAATTCATTGGAATAAAAAGATGCCAAATGGCCAACCTAGACGATGCGTGAGTTTTGAAAAAGCCTTACAAGAAATTGGTTTTGAACCAAAAATCTCACTTGAGGAAGGAATAAAAAAAACAATTGAATGGTTTAATTCTTCTCAAAATTAATTTAATAGTCTTCTAAATTTTATTATATCTTCTGAATAACATTTTATTCTCATTTGTATAATTATTTGCATCCCATGGAAAACTTTCTCCTTTTTCCCATTTTTGCCAACGTTCTAAATCTTTCATTACCATGATTTCTACCAATTCCTTAAATTTTGTTTTTGGTTTCCATTGTAATCTTTTTTTTGCTTTAGTATAATCTCCTTTTAGAGAATTGACATCAACTAATCTGAATAATTTTTTATCTGTTTTAACATATTTTTTCCAATCTAGATCTGCTACTTCAAATGCTATTTTTGCAAATTCTTTAACTGAATGAGTTTCATCCGTAGCTAAAATATAATCTTCAGGTTTTTTTTGCTGAAGAATTTTCCACATTCCTTCTACATAATCTGGAGCATATCCCCAATCTCTTTTACTTTCTAAATTTCCCAAAATTAATTTTTTATCTAAACCTATTTTGATTCTAGCCACTCCATTTGTAATTTTTCTTGTAACAAATTCTAATCCCCTAAGAGGAGATTCATGATTAAATAAAATACCATTTGTTGTAAACATTCCATAGGCGTTTCTGTAAATTTTTGACATCCAATACCCGTATAATTTTGCAGCAGCATAAGGACTCTCAGGTTGAAATGGTGTTTTGAGATTCTGTTCTGCCCCAATATTTCCAAACATCTCACTTGATGATGCTTGATAAAATTTAATTTGTGGATTAATGATTCTTATAGCTTCAAGCATTTTAGTTACAGCAATACCAGTATATTCTCCACTTGTAATAGGCTGTTCAAATGATGCCCCCACATAACTTTGTGCTGCTAAATGGTATATTTCATCTGGTTGGGATGTTTTAATTGCTTCAAGCATTGATGATAGATCAAAAAGATCTGCTGAAAGATATGTAATGTCATTATCGATTCCTAGTGATTTTAATCTCCAAAAATTTGGTGTTGATAGTCTTCTATATGCTCCAAAAACTTGATAATTTTTCTCTAAGAGAAATTTTGCTAAATATGCCCCATCTTGACCTGTAATTCCTGTAATAAGAGCTGTTCTTCTTTTCAACTACCAGTTTTATTATTCAAATGTATTTAATCCTTCAATCATTTTTAAATAAATATTAAATTTTCTTAATTTTTTTATTTATTTTTTTTACATATCTATAATTAACTAGATTCAAATAAATAGAATTTTGAGTAATGAGGATAAATGAAAAGAATTGCTGTTATAGGCATTGGAAGATGGGGTAAAAATCTAGTAAGAGAATTTTCTAAATTTGCTATAATTTCAAAATGTGTAAATCAGGGAAATCTAGAAAACATAAGATGGCTAAATTCTAACTACCCTGAAATTCCTGTCACAGCAAATATTGAAGATGTTTTAAACGATCCTAAAATTGATGCAATTGTAATTGCAACTCCAATTAATACTCATTATAAAATTATAAAAAATGCATTAGAATCTGGAAAACATGTTTTTGTGGAAAAACCTATGACTCAGACAACTACACAAGCAGATAATCTTATTAAAATTGCAAAAAGAAACAACCTCTCTTTATTTGTTGGATATGTTTTCTTACATAATCAAATTTTTAAAAAAATTCAAAAAATTAATGAAAAAGAATCTATAATAAATATAAATTTTGATTGGCAAAAATTTGGAACATTCAATGAAAATATTTTTGAAAATCTTTTATCACATGATCTTTCTATAATTTTAAAATTATTTGGAATGCCTAAAAAATTTAATTTACTAAATACATTTTCTTCTATTACTGATATAGATTCTTTTTCATTACAATTAGAATATACTAAGAATAGAAAATGCTTCATTAATACTAATAGACTTTCTAATACTAAGAAAAAAACAATTACATTTTTTACAACTAAAAATTTGTATATTTGGGATAATGAAATACTATTAAAATTAGATAAAAAATCTAAATCATTTAAAATTTTTTATGAGATAAAACAATCTCCATTATATTGTGAATGTAAAAATTTTATTTCAACTATGAATAATAATACTGATTCTGCATTTCTTGCTAAAGATATTACTAAAATTGTTTTAAAAATTAATAAATTCTAGCTTTAATTGGACCTTCTGACCATGGAATTCCAAATTTTTTATCTGAATCAGCCTGATTCAATAATATAGTAATTATATGATCATATGCATCTAGATAACTAATATCTAATGGAAGCGATTCTACTCCCTCTGGTTTTTTAATAAATTCTCTAATCACTTTTTCTAAACTTGTTTCTTTACTTACCCGTCCAATACAATATCTTTCAGAACCATCTTTATCTAAAAATGTGGCTTCATGATATCCATAAACATCTCCTTTTGGGTCAATCATGATTGAAATTTGTGGAAACATTTTTTTACGCATATCTTTGTACTCAATTCTTTTTAGTGGTTCTAATGATTTCCTATTTTGTTTAATTGATTCTAGTGCGTAGCCATAATCAATATGAAGTCTATCTAAATTTTTATTTTTTAATCTTTCATCTATTTCTTTAAAAATTTCTGATAATCTTTTACGTTCATCAGTGGAAAGATCATTAGCTTCTGGACTAAAATCTTCACGTAATGTTAAAAAATTTACTTGATTATCTGATTTAGAATTCACCTCTTCAATGTAATCTAATAATAATAATACATCTTCTAAATTATTATGTAAAATTACATAATTCAAACCTAGTTTAATTTTTGTTTTTAATTTTAGGAAATTTATTATATTATTTTTAACTCTTTCAAAACCAGCTGGATTTTTAGTAACTTGTAGAGTTGATTCTTGATTAACACCATACAAACTAATTCGTAAAACTGACAGATCTAACATTCCTTGTTGTTTTTCAAGAAATGACGGTGTAAGTGAAAATCCATTTGTTTTCATTTCCATTGGAAATCCTTTTTTTGCACCATATGATACCATATCACCAATTCTTGGAAACGTTAATGGCTCTAGTCCTCCTGTAATATGATATGGATTATTATCAGATTCATTAGGGGTTTCATCAATTATTTGTTTAAAAATTTCATATCCCTTATCCCCAAATTCTTTTTCATATGCAGCAGAATAATTTCTTCCACAAAATGTACAAAAAAATTGACAACTTAAACCTGGGCAAAATCCAATTCTATCTGGATATTCATATTCTTCATTAATCACTGCGTTTGTTTTTCCATTTATTATTGCAGGAATTACCGTATTTTTCCAATATTTTTTTCCTGAACCTGAATTAATAATATAATTTTGAGCCCAATCTGAATCAAGAATTTTTTTATTGTATTGTATTAATTGTTGTTTTGTAAGATTCATTTTTTTTGAAATCTCTTCTTGAGTTATGAATGGTGAATCTGAAAATAATTTAATTATATCCCAACATTCTTCATTATTTTTAATAAATTCATTATCAATGAAATCTTGATGTTTATTTTTTTCAATGTATCCTTTTGCAGCAGGATTAATATTTTCCATGAGTTACAATCATAATGAGATAGCCATCTTATTAACCTTAGATAATCTATTTTTTAAAAATTTATGTTAAGGAGTTATTTCTTCGAATATTTTATTCATTTCATTTCCATATTTTTCTATTGAAAATTTTTTAATAATATCTACTTTTTTTAATTGAATATTTTTATTTTGAATAAGAATTTTTGATATTGCTTGTTCTAATTGTAATTTATTACCTGTTTCAACTAAAATGCCTGTTCCATCTTGTTCATTAACTAAATCTTTGTTTGCCGCAATGCTATCTGCAGCTATTACTGGTAATCCTGAAACAATTGATTCCATTATTACATTTGGCATACCACCAGAATTACCTACATGAAATAGTGCTGAACTAATATTATAATAATATGAAATCATCTTATGGTTTAATCTACCTTTTAATTTGATAGATTCCTCTAAATTATTTTTTTCAATAAACTGCTTAATTTTTTCATACATTAAACCATCTCCTATAAATAATAAAATTATATCCTTATTATTTTTACAAATTATTTTAAAAACATCAAGTAAGATTTCAATACCATGATTATGAGTTAGTCTTCCTACATACAGAAAATATTTTTTTCCTTGATCGAAATCAATTTTTCCAACAATTTCACTTTTGATCCTAGGCTTAAATTGTTCTGTATCGATTGGATTATACATATGCACAATTTTTTTTTCAGGAATTTTGAATTTATTTTTTAAAATATTGATTTCATCTTTCCCTGAACAAATTATTTTATCACAATTATTGAGAGATTTTTTTTTCAAATATTTTCTTATTGGGAATAACCATTTTTGATTTCCACCAGCCCACCTTGCAATAATTGGCATTTTATTATGCAATTTTTTTACAACATAATCAAACATATCTGGAACTTTATACATTACATAATAACCAGAAACTACTTGACAGATATCAAATTTATTTTCTATTTGTTTTATTAATTCTGAAGAATACACAAAAGGTTCATGAAAAAATGGAAATTTTTTTGCAGGTACACGAATAATTTCATGACCATATTTATGCCTAAATTTTTTCAGTTTTTTTTCATTTGATATGTAAAAAACTGTTGGTTCATGATTTTCCATTTTTATCGAACGAGCAATTCTGTGATAAAAATGATCTTCTTGACAAACAACATTTTCCATGAAATTATCGTCCATATTGCGTTCATAACCGTCATCTAAAAACACAGAAACCAGTGCAATTTTCATACAAAGTTTTTTTATAGTTATATTTTTAAAACTTTGTGTTAAGTTTTGCAAGGAATTAAAAAATGAAAATTGCGGTTATTGGTGGAGGAATTTTTGGTGTAACTACTGCTATTAGACTTGCAAAGAATCATCACGTTGATCTATATGAAAAAAATTCTGATATATTGCAAAGTGCATCAGGAATAAATCAGTATAGATTACATCGTGGATATCATTATCCTCGAAGTAATGAGACTGCTTTATCTTCATTAAAATCAGAAATATTATTCAAAAAAGAATTTCCTGAAGCTATTCTTGATAAATTTGAACATTACTACTGTATATCAAAAAATAATAGTTTGACTTCCAGAAATGAGTACATAGATTTTTGTAATCAAATAAATTTAGATTTTGAGGAAGTTGAACTAAATGTTATAGATAATTCCAATATTTCTTTGACAATTAAAGCTCAAGAATATCTATTTGATCCAAATATTTTAAAAATAATTTGTTGGCAAAAACTAAAATCTAAAAAAGTAAATGTTTTTTTAAATAATTTAGTAACTGATAAAATTTTTAATTCATATGATAAAGTAATTATTTCAACATATGCAAATACTAATTCATTATTAAAAAATTTTCCAGAATTTCTTCAAGATTTTCAATTTGAAATTTGTGAAAAACCTATTGTCTCATTTCCTTCTCCTATGGAAGGCAAAAGTATTGTTATCATGGATGGTCCATTCATGTGCATAGATCCTTTCGGTCATTCAAATCAATTTGTATTGGGAAATGTTGTACATGCAATCCATCATACAAATATTGGTCAATCGCCTATAATCCCTAAAATTTTTGAATCCTTATTGAATAAAGGAATAATTAAAAATCCAAAAATCACAAATTTCAAGAAATTTCAAGAAAGTGGTTCAAAATTTTTCCCCTTATTTGAGAAAGCATCTCATTTAGGGTCAATGTTTACTATAAGAACAGTTTTACCAAAAATTGAAGAAACAGATGCTAGACCTACAATTGTCAGAAAAATTTCTGATAATATTATATCTATTTTTTCAGGGAAAATTGGAAATTGTATTGATGCTTCTTATCAAGTTGAAAAAATAATTGAGAATTAGCCATAAATTTTCTTTACATTTAAAATATTGTTGAAGAAATAACTCATCTTTTAAATTCCCTGATATTTCTAAAAATTATGTGAATGTGGCTGTTATTGGGCAAGGTTTTGTGGGGTTAAGTTTATCTGTATTTTTAGCTTCTAAACAAATTCATGTTTTTGGCGTAGAAATTAATCAAGAAAAACTATCAATTTTACAAAGTGGTAAACCTACTTTTTTTGAACCAAAATTAAATAATCATCTAAAAAAATGTTTGCAAACAAATAATCTTGAATTTACTGATTCATTAGATTTAATTTTTGACAAACTAGATGTGATATACATTTGTGTTCCTACTCCAAATAAAAAATCTTCAATAAATTTAACATATATAAAAAATGTAATTAATGAAATTCAAAAACTTTTGAATTGTACATCAAAGAAACCTCTAATTATTGTAAAAAGTACTATTTCACCTGGTACATCTAAATTACTTGTAAATATTTTATCAAAAAATACTAAAAATAATTTAGGAGTTAATTATTATTTTGTTGTTAATCCTGAATTTTTACGTGAGGGTTCTGCAATAAATGATCAATTTAATCCTCATATTCTTGTTATGGGAACTGAAGAAATTAAATCTCAAAATAAAATTAAACTTTTTTATGAAAAACTTTATTCTAAAAAAATTCCAAGAACTTTTACTAATTACTCTACTGCAGAATTAATTAAATATAGCAATAATGCATTTCTTGCAACAAAAATTAGTTTCATAAATTCTATTTCAAATTTATGTGAAAAAATCCCTGGTGCTAATATTGATGATATAGCAAAAGCTATTGGCCTAGATCCTCGAATAGGACCATATTTCCTTAAAGCTGGGCCTGGCTTTGGTGGTTCTTGCTTACCAAAAGATTTAACATCTTTTATTCATGTCTACAAATCTTTTGATGTGCCTTCAACGTTACTAAATAGTGTAAAAAATGTTAATGAAAAACAACTAGAACAAATTTTAAGGATTTTAGAAAACAAACTCAAAAATATATCAGGAAAAACTATTTCAATTCTTGGCTTATCATTTAAAGAGAACTCTGATGATATTCGTGAATCTCGTTCTATAAAATTAATTCAAAATCTTTTAAAAGAAAAATGTACAATTAATGTTTTTGATCCTTTGGCATTACAAAACACTAAAAATTTTTTTAAGGATAAATTAATTTATTGCAATTCTATTTCTGACTGTCTAAAAAATTCTGATTGTGTCATTATAATGAATTCTGAAAAAACTTTTAAACAAATATCTAAGCAAAATATTCTAAATATGAAAAGACCACTAATTATTGATTCTAGACGTATCATTGGACAACAAATAAAAAAAATGTCTAAAATAGAATATGTTGCTCTTGGTATAAATAATTAAAAACTAAATTAGTTTTTCTTATTTTTGATTTTGTCTATCTATTTTATCAAGAATAGCTATGAAAATACATCCAATGATACTAGTTGTTACAAAAGCAATTGCTAAACCTACTGAACCATAAAGTGTCCCAAATACTATGATTGCAATAATTTGGACTACTACAACAACTATTGTGTGATATAAAATTAGTAAATTTTTTTCTTGCGCCCATAATTTAGGCATATAGTGAGTCGCTTGAATAGTCATAGGTATAGCTGCCCAACTAATTATTCTAATTATTTCTTCAGCCTCTATAAATTTAGGAAATATTAATGCCAAAATTATTGGTGCAACTGTAGATCCTAAAATTGCCATTCCTACTGATGCTAGTACCATAATTTTTTTTATTTTTTTATTTTTTATTCCAGATGCATCTTGTGCAATTAGATATTTTGTTGCAGTTCCTGGGAGTAAATTAATTATTGTAAAAAATTGATATCCTAATGAATAATTTCCTAAAATAGCAAATCCTAATAGTGGTGCAATGATTAATTTATCTAAAGAACCATATAGTGTTTTACCAACACTTACAGCAAAATTATTTATAATAAATTGTTTTTTTTCTTTAATTAATTTAAAATTAATTTTAGATTGTTTTGCAGTTTTAATTAATGGATAAATCATATGAACATAAGAAATTGCAATTCCAATTAATATCCATGATTCTCCAATAAAATAATAAAAACTAATTCCAAATGTAACCATTAAAATTTTTTGTATAATTACATATTTTGAATATTTTCTATAGAGTTTTTTTCCTAAGAAATCTGAAAGTACTAATGATAATAAGACATACGCTAAAATTACTAAACTCACACCAACATTAAGAAGAAAGACAAAAACAACTACAGAACCAACTATACTTGAAATACCTGTTATGAGAAATATTGTTGCTTGAATATCAATTTTTTTTGCAGCCATTATCCAAATTGTATAATTTGAACCAAATAATGCAATTCCAGATGCTAAAGATGCAATTGAAATAAGATATGTTAATTCCCCATAATTTTCTGGACCTAATTGTGATGCAATGTAAAACCAAAAAACTGCAACTATTCCAGTTCCAGCCATATCTGTAAGTCCTACAGATGAAATATCCAAAATTTTAGTTTTTATGTTACCCATTTCACTTCTTTTTCCCTCATTCTTTATTCATTAAAACTAACTGACAAAAATAATCTCAATTTAGCTCAATTTTACTATCATCCAGTCTTCAAAAATCTTACTATGCAGTGATTTGATCTTATTGATTTTTTTCTAAAATTTTTATTTAATTTTTAACAAGATTATTGCTTACTAATTATTTCTTGATTTAATAAATTGTAATTTATTTTGAATACTTTTACGTGATATTCAAAACCTTGTTTTTTTGAATCATACACTTTTTCTAGAAAATTATATGTTTTTTCTTCAACAAATACCTCTTGCATAAATATTGGACGTTTTTCTTTATTGTCTACTACTATGTGTGATAGACCATTGTCTTTTGAATTTTGAATAAATTCAATCAATGAATCATATTTTTCATATTTAATTATCACTGTTTTGAAATCTAAATTTTTGTAGGTAGTTGGCCATTGGTTAATTGTATAAATTGTTGGAATATATTTTGCCTCACTATTAAATTCATTTATACCCACTGCAAAATTTGAAATATCTTTCATAATTTCAAAAGTTTCTTTTTCATGTTCATAATCAATTTTCAAATAATCATAAAGACCTATTGATGCAATAATTATTGATAAAATAATTATAATTACAATTAAATTTTGATTTAAAAATTTTGAACTAACTTTTTCTATTGGTAAAACTGTTAAAACACAAAACATTGGAAATAGAACATAAAGATATCGTGTATCTAGTGCAGAAAGCGTATATCCGTATAGTGCAGGAATTGATAATATTGCAATTGATAAAATTATTGTAATCTTGTCAATATTTAATTTTCTAAAAATTAAAAAAATTCCAAACGGTATAAAAATTATGAAATTTGGAATAAGTACCCAAATTATATATTTTGAGAAAATTTCTAATCCTTCAAATAATTTATCATTGTACCCTTCATTAGATGCAATTTGATCTACATGTTTTAATCCTCTTTGAAAAAGATAATCATTCCCAGTAACGTCAATTCTATATGCACTTAGTGGTAATAAGACTAAGCCAAAAATAATTAAAATTAATAAATATCTAAAAATTATTTTATAATTTTCATTTCGATATTTTATAAAAAACATTATTGATAATACTAAAAATATTGCCATTCCTTCGGTTCTCACAAGTGAAGACAGACCAACTATAACAAATGACAAATATACTGCTTTTTTATTAGAATGTAGAAATAATACTAGACTAGTTACACTTAACAATAAAAATAATGGATCAGTAATTCCTAAGAATGAATTAATCATTAATCTAGGATCAAAAGCAATTATGGAAGCTCCAATCAAAGCAAATTTTCTTTGAACAAATTTTTTACACAAAAAATAAACAGGAATTGTTGTAGAAATTGATATTAATACTGAAAAAATTTTTTGGGTTTCCATTAATGAAAGAATATCTTTTGAATCTGTAATGAAAAAAACAATACTAAGTACGATAGGCCATCCATTATTTCCTAATGACCAATCACTTGGTAATTTTCCAATTTGATAAATATCTGAACTATACCAAAAATAGTTTAATGCATCTGATGTAATTGGTATTTCAAATGGAAAAAAATATAATTTTGTAATTAAACCAGTAAAAATAATTAATATTAAAAATAATGAATATTGTGTAAATCTAATAGATGTTTTTAACGAATTAATTGACGATAATTTTTTATTCATATTTTTATTTCCTTCACAGATGTTTAAAAATAATCAAAAAATTTTGATTATTATTTTTTAATGATTTATTTCTATAATTTTTCATATTGATAGAGATTTTGTAATATGCTTATAATGTATAACTATTGATTAGACTAAATTTTGTGGCTAAATTCTATAAATTACATTTTCTAACCTTTATTAATATTCATTAATCGTTTTTAATCGTGAGTAAAAATTATGAATATTTTTCAGATGAACAAGATAAAGATTTTTACATCAATTCAATGAAAAAATATGTTGAAACAAAACAAGGATTAGATCAAAAACTTGAAGAATTAATTACACCCATTATTAAAAACAATAATTTTAAAATTTTAGATGCATGCTGTGGAATTGGACATCTTGATTATTTTTTTAGTTCTATTAGCCCAGAATCTAAATTTTTTGGAGTGGACCAAACTGAATTTTTAATCGATGAAGCAAAAAAATTATGTAATGATAAAAAAAATGTTTCATTTGACGTTGATAATGTTTATGATTTACCACAAAAATATTCAAAATCTTTTGATATCACAATAAATTGGAAAACTCTTTCATGGCTTCCATATTATGATGAATGTGTAAAATCTCTTTTTGCTGTAACAAAAAAACATATTTTTCTTAGTTCCCTATTTTATGATGGTGATATTGATTTTGAAATTAAAGTTAGAGAATATAAAAAAGAAAAATCAAAAAATGGTTTTAATCAATTTTATAATGTTTACAGTTATCCAAGATTTGAGAAATTCCTTTATGATTTAGGTGCAAAATCTGTTAAATCATATGATTTTGAAATTAATGTAGATATTCCAAAACCTCCAATTGATCATATGGGAACATATACTATGAATATAGATGATGGAAAACGAATTCAAGTAAGTGGTCCAATTTTGATGTCATGGAAAATTATACAAATTGATTTATAAAAATTTTAAATTTATTTTTGGATCTTTTTTGTAGGTGGAATTTTCATGGTCCATACGGTAGATGGCATTTTTCCTTCTAAGAATTCATTATAATTTTCATTTTTAACTTTATTTTGGATTTTTTTACAAGTATCATTTAAAACATCTAAAGTTTTTACAACATCCTCATTGGTATGTGAATATGATACTGCCAACCAACTAGGTGAAATAAAAATTCCATTTTTCACCATTTCTTGTAAAATAAGTGCTTTTAGTTCTGGAGATAATTTATTTTCAGAATTATAACATTGCATATTCATTCTTACTGGGTATCCTGTAATTTTAGAATTTAAATTATTTTCTTCTGTAATTTTATTCCAACCATCAAAGATTTTTTTACCTATTTCCCAACATTTTGGAATTGTATTTTTATTTTTCATTTCATTAATTACAGCTATTGTTCCAGCTAATGATAATGCTTCACTATTATTAGTTGAAGATACCCATAACTCATCAAATACTTTCATGAATTCATTGGGTCCTGTAATCGCTGAAATAGGTAATCCATTACCCATTCCCTTTCCAAAGCAAACAAGATCCCCCTTAACATTAAAGAATTTTTGACCACCTTGCAAATCAAATCTAAATCCCGTAATGACTTCATCTAAAATTAATAATGAATTATTTTTATCTGCAATTTTTCTAACATTTTGTAAAAATTCTTTTTCAGGTTTTTCAAATGAAGTAGGTTCCATAACAATGGCAGCAATTTGATTTGGAAAATCTTCAAAAATTTGTTCTAATCCTTCAACATCGTTATAATCAAATATTTTGATAAGTTCAGCATTAAATTTTGGAACTCCCCCATCTCTACTAACCATTGCAGCTTGCCAATCGTGCCAAACACCACCACCACCACAATATACAATGATATCTCGTTTTGTGATTGCTCTTGCTGCTCTAACTGCACCTGTAACTGCATTTGATCCAGTTTTTTCAAATTTTACTTTATCTGCATATGGAATAGTCTGACAAAATAATTCTGATGCCTCTACTTCAATTCTATGTGGTAATGAAAATAATATCCCTTTAGTTAATTGTTCAATTACTGCATCGTTTACAGGTTTGTAATTATACCCTAATGTAATTGGACCCAGTCCACACAAGTAATCAATAAACTCATTTCCGTCTACATCTATAAAATGAGAACCATTTGCAGATTCAATATATGATGGATAAACTCCTTCCACAAAATGTGATGCAGATCTACTAAATGTACCAGTTTGATGTGGAATAATCTTATTTGCTCGTTCTTTAAAATTATCAGAATTAGAAATTTTAGGTAACATTACATTTTAATATTTTAATTTATTATTTAGCCCTATCTTTTTCTAAACTGAACTTTGTTTATAAGAATATGTTAATGCAGTGAAGTAATGACTAGGACGTCCAATATCAAACCATTTGCTTCTTCCATAATTATAACTTAAAACTTTCTTCTCATTTTTGACTAATGTCATTATTGCATCAGTTACTTGTAGTTCCTTGTTATATCCTTTATCTGTATTTTTTAATGCAGTAAAAATTTCTGGTTTAAAAATATAGAGTGGTAGAATTGCTTGATTACTTTTTGGTTTAATTGGTTTTTCTTCTAAATTAATTACAATATTTTCTCCTTTCTGTTTTTTTGTTTGAGCAATCCCATATCCTTTTAGATTATCCATTTTTTTAACTAATATGCTTCCAGAAATATTGTTTGACTTATCATGCATTGAAATAAATTTTTTTAAAAATTGATAATTTGGAAAATATGTATCACCTGCATGTAGCAAAAAAGTTTCTTTTTTTACAAAGTTTTTTGCACCAAGTAATGCATCTCCAAATCCACTTGGAGTATCCTGTGTAATCCATTTAAATTCACAATTTTTTACTTTTGTATATAATTTTAGAAGTGCATTGATAAAGCGTTTATCTTCTGGTAAGTTTCTACTTTTTAATAATTTAATAAATTCTGATTCAGGCTCCATGTGATTACTAATTACTGATTTAGTTTTTGAACCAACAATAAAACAAAATCTTCTAAATCCATAATCATATAAATTTTCAAAAATATACTCTATGAGTGGTTTAAACATAGGAGTTTTTGATATCTCATTTGATTTTGTATATACTGGTAACATTGTTTTTGGATTACTTTTAGTAAAAGTAAGCATTCTTGTGCCTAAACCTCCTGTAGTAATTACAGCTGTTTTCATAAATATTAAATTTTTTTGAGTAGTTAAAAATTGTATCATTTTTATCTTCTTATGTTATTCATAATTTGAGAAACAATGAATGTTCCCCTTTTTGTACCATGGATTTCTAACGAAGATCTAAATTCTGTTAATACTGCGTTAAAATCTCCTCAACTGACTGATGGTCCAATGCTAAGAAAATTTGAATCTCAATTCTCAAAATTAACAAAAAGCAAATATTCTGTAGGTGTTTCAAATGGTACTGAAGCACTTCATTTATCATTGGTTGCTTTAGGAATTGGTAAGGGTGATGAAGTAATTATTCCTGATATGACTTTTATTGCTACATCAAATGCTGTTGTATTAACTGGTGCAAAACCAGTTTTGTCCGATATAGATTCTTCATTAAATATCTCGATTGATTCAATTCAAAAAAATATCACTAAAAAAACTAAAGCAATCATTCCAGTACATTTTGCAGGATTTTCTTGTAATATGAAAAAAATTTTACAAATTGCAAAAAAAAATAATTTAAAAATTATTGAAGATTGTGCTCATTCTATTGGAACTTATTTTAATAAAAAACATGTTGGAACATTTGGCAATACTGGTTGTTTTAGCTTTTATCCAACAAAAAACATCACAACTATTGAAGGTGGAATGATAATTACTGATTCTAAAATAATTGCTGAAAAATTACAAAGTTTAAGAAATCATGGTTTATCACGCACATTACTTCAAAGGAATAAAAAATCTGTACCTTGGGAATATGATGTTAAAATCCCTGGTTATAATTTTCGCCTAGATGAAATAAGATCCGTATTAGGTATTTCACAATTAAAGCGATTAAAATCAATGAACCGTATGAGAAAAATTGCTGCAAATTATTATTCTCAAAAATTAAAAAATATACCTGGAATTGAAATTCCTAATTTATCTGAGGCTAAAAATCATGTTTATCATTTATATCCAATTAGACTTACTTCTGAATTTGGAAATTCTCGTGATACTATTCATAAAAAATTATTTAAAAAAGGAATTCATACAACAGTACACTATAAACCACTACACACATTCTCATTTTTTAAAAATTCATTACCAAAAAACAAAAAATTCCCAAATTCTTCTAAAGCTTTTGATGAATGTTTATCGTTACCATTATATCCAAAAATTACCCGTATTCAACAAGATTATGTAATAGATAATCTTCTAAAATTACAGAAATGAAACTTCTTGTAACTGGAGGATCTGGATTTATTGGAAGTAATTTTATTAAAATTTATTTAAATTCTTCTAAAAAAAACAGTGTTATTAATTTAGATTCTATGTTTGTAGGTTCAAATCCAAAAAATTTACAAAATATTCATTCTAAAAATTATAAATTTGTTAAAGGTAATATTTGTGATTCTTATTTAATTAAAAAATTAATTAATAAAGTTGATTGTGTTGTAAATTTTGCAGCAGAATCTCATGTTGATAGAAGTATTGATGATTCAACTGCTTTCTTAAAATCCAATGTATTGGGAGTACATACAATTTTAGAGGAAATAAGAAAAAACAAACATGTCAGAATGTTACAAATTTCTACCGATGAAGTTTTTGGAGATATAGTGAAAGGTTCATTTTCTGAAAATGATCGATTATCTCCATCTAATCCATATGCTGCAACTAAAGCTGCAGCTGAAATGTTAGTAAAATCATATGCTAGAACATATGATGTTGATGCAACAATAACTAGATGTGTTAATAATTATGGACCTCATCAATTTCCAGAAAAATTAATTCCTAAAGTAATTTTATTTGCTTTAAATGATATTCCCATTCCTATTCATGGTGATGGAAAAGCAATTAGACAATGGATTCATGTTTCAGATCATTGTAGAGCTATTTTGAAAATCCTTCAAAAAAATCCATCTCACTCTGTTTATAATATACCTGGAAATTATGAATGCAATAATCTTTCACTAGTAAAGAATATTTTAAAAATAATGAAAAAATCTGATGACCTAATTGAATTTATTCCTGACAGATTAGGACAAGATAAGAGATATGCTTTAAAATCTAAATTTCTGTCAAAGGATGTTGGATTTAAACCAAAAATCCGTTTTGATTCCGGCCTTTCTTCAACAATTTCATGGTATTTGAATAATAAAAACTGGTGGAAAAATTATTTTTCAAAAAATAAAATTTTTACTTTCTAAAATCATTTTTTTGTACTTTAAACGATTTCAAAATTTCATTTTTAACTTTTTTTGAACCATTACCCTTAATCTTATTTTTTTTTGTTCCAAAATTCATCTTATTTTCTAAAAAATTATTCAAAAATTTTTCAATTCTTTTTATTACTTCTTTATCATTTATACCTAAATTAATTCCATAACCTAACTTTTCCCACTCTGTTGCAGTTATTTTTTGATGTTTGTATTGAGAAATTATTCCAAATGGAACTGACAAAATAGCAAATTCATATGTTGTAATTCCACCTGAACATAATCCTATTTTTGATTGAGATATTTCTTTTTTTAAATTATCTGTATATTGAATTATTTTTAATTCATTTTTGAAATCATTCTCAATTTTTAGTAAACATTTTGGTTTTTTAGTAATTGGTCCTAAAATAATTTTTATTTTAATTTTTTTTGAGAAATTTGGTAATATTTTACAAATCTTTTCAATTATGTTATTTGCATCATAACCACCAAATGAAATTAAAAGATCATTTTTTTTGTTCCATTTTTCTTTTTTTTCATATTTTTCTGATAAAATTTGAAATGATGGTCCAATAAGACATTTTGAATTATATTTATTTAATTTTATCTCATTTTTTAAACCTATGAATCCATTGACTACAATATTTGTTGGAAATTCATAATCAAATTGATCTGCAATATATGTTGTAAAAATTTCTTTTGTTAATTTTTTTAAATATATTTTTGATGTATAAATTTTATCTATGATTATCAAATCAATTTTTTCTTTTTTAATAATTTTTAATGTATTTTCATAATCTTCTTTAATTGATAGACCAGGTTTCAAAAATTTAATATTTGAAATATTATTATTTTGTAAAATTTGTTTTATTCCTCCATAATCTTCAACTAGAAAAATTTTTTCATCATTTTTAAATTGTTTTGATAAATTAATCGTTCTAAAAATATGTCCAGTTCCTAATTCTCTATTTGCACTAGAACCACCAGAAGTTCTAAAAAGTATTCTCAATGTTTAAATCATTCCCATTTTTTATTTCAATCTTTTCTAATGTTTTATTATTCCTACTAAAACATAATGATTATTTATACTCAAATTAACATAAACTGTTGTATGGATATAACAATTCTATGTAGTGATAATAAACACAAAATAGTCCCATTTTTAGAAAAATGGAAGAAATCAAATTTAACTAATCATAATATTTCAATTATTCACCACAGTTCTGAAGTTAAAAATGGAGACATCTTATTTTTAATATCATGTTTAGAAATAATTAATGAAAATATTCGAAGTAAATTCAAACATACTTTGGTAATTCATGAAAGTGATTTACCTCATGGCAGGGGATGGTCTCCAATACAATGGGAAATACTTAATGGTTCAAATTCAATTACTATTACATTATTAGATGCAGCTGATAAAGTTGATTCTGGTGACATTTGGAAAAAAAATATTATTAAACTTGAAGGACATGAATTATCTAATGAAATTAATGAGAAAATTTTCCCTGCTAAATTAGAATTGCTTGATTTTGCAATTAAAAATATTAATTCAGTTAATAAAATTATTCAAAAAGAAATTGATGAACCCTATTTTACACGTCGTACTCCTAAAGATAGTGAAATTGATATTAACAAATCTATATCTGAACAATTTAATTTATTGAGAATAGCAGATAATGAAAGATATCCTTGTTTTTTCAAATACAAAGGACATAATTATAAAATATCTTTAACTAAGATTGATACTCAATAGATATATTCATCTAAAAATATTATTTTGTTATGGATTCTAAACATCTTTTTGATCTAAAAGACAAAGTTGTTCTTTTAGTTGGAGCATCTGGATTGTTGGGACAACAATACTCTGAATTATTAAGTGAATATGGCGCTAATGTTATTCTTGCAGATTTAAATTTTTCAAATTGTAAAAAATTGGAATCTAAATTAAGAAAATCTTATGATGTCAATCCTATGTCTATAAAAGTTGATATCACTAAGAAACAATCAATTACAAAAATGATAAAACAAATCTTAAAAAATTATTCTAAGATTGATATTTTGATAAACAATGCAATTTTTCCTGAAGGACCAAAAGAACGCTCTGTTGGATTTGAAAATTTTTCACTTTCAGTATGGAATAAAGTATTATCAGTAAATCTTACTGGTGTTTTCTTATGTTGTCAAGAAGTTGGAAAAGTTATGGTTAAACAACAGGAAGGTAATATTATCAATATTAGCTCAATTTACGGATTAACTGGAGCAGATCAGAGAATTTATGGTAAAAGTAAACTTAATTCTTCTCCAGCATATGCAGTTACAAAAAGTGGTATTTTGAATTTGACTAAATACCTTGCATCCTATTGGCATGAAAAAGGAATTAGAGTTAACACATTATCTTTAGGAGGAGTTAAAAACAATCAAGATTCAATTTTCATAAAAAATTATTCATATAAAACAATGGTAGGCAGAATGGCAAATAAAGACGATTATTCTGGTTCTATCCTTTTTTTAGCTTCAAATGCTTCATTGTATATGACAGGTTCAAATCTTGTTGTAGATGGTGGTTGGACAGCATGGTAGTAAAAATAACATATCTATAAAATAAATAACAATAGAATGAAGGAAACAAAAATGACTAATGAAATAATAATTAATAATAAAAAAATAGGTTCTCAACATAATCCTTTCTTTATAGCTGAAGCTGGATTAAATCATAATGGGGATATTAAAATTGCAAAACAAATGATTGATAAAGCAATTGAATCTGGAGCAGACGCAATAAAATTTCAAACATACAAATCTGAAGAATTTTTAACAGAATCAAGTGAATATTTTAATTTTTTTAAGAATGTTGAATTATCATTTAATGAATTTAAAGAATTAAGTAACTATGCAAAAGAAAAAAATTTCACTTTCTTTTCAGCTCCATTTGATATACCTAGTGCTGATTTTCTAAATCAAATAGATGTGCCTTGTTTTAAAATCGCATCATCTGATTTAACTAATATGCCTTTAATTCGTCATATTGCTAAAATGAAAAAACCTATGATAATTTCTACTGGAATTGGTACTATGAAGGAAGTTGAAGAAGCTGTTAATTGGTGTTTATTAGAAAATAATGATCAAATCGCTTTATTACATTGTGTTGCAAATTATCCTGCATTACCTGAAGAAACTAATCTTAGTGTAATTACATCTATGTTGAAAAAATTTAGTTTTCCGATAGGTTATTCTGATAATGGAGAATCTGAATTAGTAGATATTGCAGCTGTTTCATTGGGTGCATGCATAGTTGAAAAACATTATACTCTAGACAAAAAATTTGATGGTCCCGATCATTTCTTTTCTATTGAACCTAAAGATATGAAGCAATTAACATCACAATTATTATTAATCAAAAAAATGAAGGGAACTGGATTGAAAGAACCAACTAATTTTGAAATATCAAATAAACCTGCAATTCGAAAATCTATCACTGCAAAAATTGACATTCCTGAAGGTGAAAAACTTTCTGAAAATAATATTTCTGTAAAACGACCCGAAGGTGGAATTGAACCTAAATTATGGGATTCAGTAATTTCTAAGCGTTCCAATAAACTCATTAAAAAAGATTCAGTGATTAATTGGAACGATTTGATTAACTGAATATCTGATTATTATTTGTCTAAAAAATGTCTGAAAAAAAAATTACTGTAATGATACAGGCTAGAACTGGTTCTAGTAGGTTACCAGGTAAAGTTCTATCAAAAATTGAAAATAAAAATATGATTTGGCATGTTATTAATCGAGTCAAAAAAATTAAATCTGTTCAACAAATTGCATTAATTACTACAAATGAAGAATCTGATCAAATACTATTAGATATTTCCAAAGATGAAGATATCATTGGATTTGCAGGTGACGAAACAAATGTTTTAAACAGACATTATCAATGTGCATTAAAAATATCTGCAGATCCAATAATTAGAATCACTAGTGATTGTCCTATAGTTGATCCTTCTCTTGTTGAAGAGATATTACAATTTTTTTTAACACATGATTATGATTATGTATCTAACATACATCCTGCTACATATCCTGATGGTTTGGATGTTGAAATCTTTTCATTTCAAACATTAAAAAAAGTAGTTTCAAGTGCAAAATTAAAATCTGAAAGAGAGCATGTCACTACGTACATAGAAAAACATCCAGAATTATTTAATACCTTTAATTTTGAAAATAATGAGGATCTATCAAATATTAGATTAACTGTAGATCAAAAAGAAGATTTAGAATTAATTCAAAATATTTATTCAATATTTTCTCCCAAAAATGATTTTGGGTTTAACGACATTAAAGAAATTTTTTTAAAAAATCCAAAATTATTTAGAATTAATTCAAAATATCAAAGAAATGAGGGTCATTTAAAATCTCTAAACGAAGATAAAGTTGAATAAAATCATATTTTATCATATTTTTTATAATAATTATTTAATAATCAAATATTTTTGAAATTATTTAATTACAAATTAAGATAAATATCTATTATTTCTTATAACTATATTGAATAAAACTGTCGTAATTATTGGGGGTGGATTATCTGGATTAGTTTCTGCAAATATCTGCTCTCATCTTGGTATTGATTCTGTTGTAATAGAAAAAAGTAACTCATTAGGTGGTGGTAATAAATCTAAAATTGATTCTCAAGGAAATATTTTTGATTATGGATATCATGCATTAGATGAAAATAGATCCACTCTTACAACAAATTTTTTCAAAAAAGTTTTAAGAAATAATTTTTTTAAATTTAAACTTCAAAGAGGAATTGTACTAAAGAATAACTTATTTCCATACAATGAGAAATTTTCTAAATGGCCAAAAGAATTCCAACAATTCTTTAAAATTAATGCATTAGATGATAATCTTATAAATAATATAAATAGAAAAAATATTTCAAAAATTTATGGTAAATTATTTACTGATTATGCTTGTGATGAAATTATAAAATCTTATCCCTCAATTAAATGGTCCTTGGAGAATGGTGGAAAAGAAGAAGATTTTATTGGATTTATTTACCCATGGTTTTTTCCAAGAAAAAATAAAAAAGTCTTGCGTGATTCTGAATGGGATAATTTTCATGATAAAAAAAGAAATTCCTTAGAACATTATGTTTTATATCCAAAAAATGGTGGATTTCAGGGATTCATTGATGCTATTATTGATGATATTGATATGAAATATTGTAAAATTAAAAAAAATATTAAAAATTTAGAAATTAAAACTAATCCTAAAACTAATAGTATTCAAAGTATCAAAGCTAATGGCGAATTAATTCACGGTGATATTTTTTTCTGGTGTAATTCTCCCATATCCCTTGCAAAAATATTAAAAATTAAATCTAGAGTGAGTAAATCTGGACTACCTCAAACTATAATTTTTGGAAATTTTGTATTTGAAAAGAACATTTTTTCAAAATTCCATGAGATTTTAGTTGGAAGCCCAAATTATCATATTAATCGTATATCTTTTCCTGGTAAAATTATGAAAAAGAAAAATAATTTAATTCAAGTAGAATATTCTTTTCCTAACGATCAATTTAATCTAAATAAAAATAATTGGAAAAAAATTTGGTTAGAAAGTCTATACGATTTAGGCCTTGTAAAAAAAGAAAATACATTAAATTCTTTTAATTTCATTTCTGAGAGTCGTGGATTTGTTTCTAAATATGATTCCCAATTTTTAACAAATTCACTAAAGAATGAAGTTCTGAACTCTATTGGTAGCAATATTGTTCTCCCTTCATTTAATTTAGGTCCAGAAAATATCAATAGAATCATTCCTGAAGTAATATTAAATACAATCAAATCTGTGAATATTACAAATAGGTAAATGTAATGAAAAATTCAAAACAAGATGATTATTATTTAAATATTGAAGGAAATAGTTTTTTTCAACGAAATTTTAAAGATAAAGAAATTCCAGAATTACGTTTAACAAAACAAATTATTTATGATGAGATAAAACAATCTAAAATTCAATTTAACAACGTTTTGGAATTTGGTGGAAATTATGGTGATTTATTAAATTATTTTAAAAAACATGATGGAATTTCAGAAGCTATTTGCGTTGATGCTTCAAATGATGCATTAGAATTTGGAAAAAACATGTATGATAATTCTATTAAATTTGTCCATGGAACCATATCTGATAATAAAATTAACGATGATCCATGCTTTCAAAATTATTTTGATTTAATTGTAATTGATGATGTTTTTGGATGGGTTTCTCGTGAAACTCTTTTTGAATCAATTTCTAATATTGATAATCTTCTACGTGATAATGGTCACTTATTTATCCGCGATTTTTATCCTGACAAATTAATAAAAAATCAAAATCATCATGTTGATGAAGGTTTTGTTTATAATTATAAATTGCCTAATTCACATGCTAGTATATTTTTAGCTTCAGGTATTTACGAAATCGAATGGCAAAAAATCTTCTTTGATGACATTGGTATGTCTACAAAATATAAAACTGATAATCGATTTATTTACAGATGGACTGATTTAATATTAAAAAAATCCTATTCGGAAAATTTTTCAGAAATAAAACAAATCAAAACTTAGTTTGAAAAATAATGATTACTAATATAATGTCTGTTGATTTAGAGGATTATTTTTGTGATTTACCTATTAATGAATGGGTAAAATACAAAAGCAGAATCATTGAAACAACTATTCCTATATTAGAATTATTTAAGAAACATGATGTTACAGCAACTTTTTTTGTAGTAGGTTACTTTGCAGAAAAATTTCCCGATTTAATTAAAAAAATACATGATGATGGTCATGAGATTGCTACTCACACATTTTCACATATTGATTTACGTAAAGTAAATAAAAATGAAATCATAACTGATCTCGAGAAATCAATTACTACAATAGAATCTATTACTGAAGAAAAGATTTTGGGATTTCGTGCTCCCTTTTTTTCAATTAACGAAAATAATTCCTGGATATTTGACATTCTAAAAAAATATTTTGTATATGATTCTAGTATTTTTCCTGTAAAAACTCCTTTGTATGGTGTTCCTTCTGCACCTAGAAGTATTTACCATCCTTCTCAAAATGATATTACAAAAGAGGATTACCAAGAAAAATTTATTGAAATTCCTCCTCTAACATTAAAATTATTAAATTATAATTTACCCGTTGCAGGTGGATTTTATTTTAGATTTTTTCCAAATTTTTTAATTAAACAAGGAATAAAAATTTTTAATAAAAATAATTCTCCTGCAATGTTTTACATTCATCCAAAGGATTTAGACGAAAAAATGCCAAAAATAGATAGTTATAGTTGGCATTATTACTATGGAAAAAATAACATCAAAGAAAAATTTTCAGATTTATTGCAATGTTTTAAGTTTAATTCTACAAAAGAAGTTTTAAATCTATAATTTCTACGATAAATTAATGTTGATAGATAAATATCCCTAATTCAAAATAATTTTATTATGATAGTTAGTATAAATGATGAAATTAAAAAATTATTATCTAAAAATTCTGAATTTTCTGAATTATTTCTTGATAATTGTATTAACTCAAAATTTTTAGCTGTTGAAAAATCAAACTCTGAAATAATCGCTGCTTGCTTTGTAGGTGGGATTTTAAATTCCAATGGAATTGAAATCAATGAAGAATTTAGGGGCAAGGGATTAGGTAAAAAACTAGTTAATGAAATAATGAATGAGTGTGAGAGTAGAAAAATTTCTATGTTAACCGGAGTTTTTAAACCTACAAATTTAATTTCAATTAAAACACATATCAAAGTTGGATATAGGCCTGTTTTTACTATTTTCTATAATCATGATGAAGGAAGAGAAATAATTGTAATTAATCCATTAAATTCAAAAGGAAAATTATTTTTTAATTTGGTTAAATTATTTGACACCCAAATTGGTAATGCTATTTTTTCATTATTATGGGTTTTAATGAGACCATTTCTAAAAAATTTAATTGCATTTTCAGGTAATAAAATACCAAAAATTGATTTTCTAAATTCTTTAAGAAATTTTGAAAAAGTTAAAAAAACATTAAAAGATATTGAATTAAATTAGATAATTTATAATTAATTTTTTTAAACTTTTCTCTATTATTTGTAAGTCTCGATTTTTTTAATATGTTCATCCACTATTTTTTTAAAATCATCTTCATAATCATCAATAAATTTTTTCATTTCTATTTCAGATATTTCTACTTCTCTTAAGAAATCATCATAGTAAAATCTATGTTTCATATCATTTCTTATTTTTTCAAGATTTACTTGAAAAGAAATATTTTCAATTGTTTGAATATATTTATTGAGATCATTAATATCAACTTGAATTTTTAATGAAGAACTAATTATTTTAGGAAGTTCTGATACATTTTCAATTTTTATAACTGATTTTATCATTGAATAAATAACATCTGCAAACACTATGCTTGGTTTATTAAAAAATGAGCCTTCTAACCCTACAGTGCCTCCAATTGAAATGACTAATGAACATTTTTTTAATAATTTCTCATTTGATACATTCGGATGAATTATTGTTACATTCGGCAATTTTGTTAATTCTTCATACCATTTTTTCTCTCTCCATCCAAAAATTCGTTGGGTTGGGTGTTCTTTCACATATAATTTGTAACCAATTGGAATTGATTTAGAGATATTTTGAATTACACTTAATTGATTCATATAAAATGGTGCAGGAAATAATAGTGCTCTTTCAGGCTCAGAATGTAAAGTAAAATAAATAAATTTTTCACTTATAGGAATATTGGATATTGAAATTCTATTTAAAAATTTATACCTTAAATTTCTATTAATTAATAGTCTTAATTCATTTTTTAAAACACTAAATCTAGTTCGTCCTGTATGGAAAATATACTTTCTATAATTCCTATTGCACACTTTAAGGAAAAAAATTAAACTTGCTTTGAATTGGACTGATTTTGATGACTTGAATTTCTTTCCATGGTTTAATTGTTGATCTGAATATTTTTTTATCATTTCACGTAATTCTTCAAAATTTTTGAATTTAACAGGGTCTAATTCTATATCTTTTACTGGATCAAGTAAACCAGCTTCTTCTGTAATCATATATGTGTCGCCAAATCTGGTTGGACTTAATGTTAAGATCTTGATTCCTCTACTCTTACAAATCTCACATAGTAACTGACTATGATGATAGTCTACCATTTTAATAACCAAAAACTTTGGTTTTACTTCATCTAACACTTTCTCAAAAAACTTACATTCTTGTTCAAATATTTCAAGAATTTCTTGTTCAGAAAATTGGTGATATTTGTTATACTTATAAAAAATTCTTTCACTATATGCTAATCTCCATAAATCTATTTTAGTTAATTTTTCAAATTTTTCTAAATATTCAAAATCTGGTTTTTTATTTTTTAATAATACCTTTTCACGATAATTCCAAATTTTCTCAAATTTGATGATATTTTGCTTTTTAAATGATTTGTCTAACTGTTCACTAAAATCTGCTATTGCAAAGTATTTTGCATCATATTTCTCTTGAAAATATTTTGTAATCCCAAAATAAAGTAAATTACTATCCATCCAAAATAGAATATTTTCTGTCATGTTCATGTTAAATTTATTAAACTTGTATTTATTTGAAGAGTATCTTAATCATAATTTTAATAATTTAAATTATAATAAATTTTTTTTGTCTTTTCTACTATGTTTTTCCAACTTCTTTTTTCTGAAATTTTATTTTGATTTTGTATCATCTCATTTTTTAATTCTATATTTTCAAATAAATTAATCATAGATTCTGATAATTTTATTTTATTATTGGGTTCTACAAGTAAAGCACATGATCCATTTTCAGTTTCTTCTTCAAAAAATTTTGTTTTACTAACAATCATAGGTATTTTTCTACTTAATCCTACAGTGAAAACTCCACTTGCTGCAGTAGAACTGGAATAGGGTAAAATTAGAATATTTGTTTTTGATAACCATTCTGAAAGTTTATCATCTTCTTGAAATCCTGTGAAAATAATGTTCTCTCTAATTTCTTCTCCTACTCTACTTTTTAATTTATTTAAATAACCTTGATAGTAATCCGGTTCTTTTCCTACAATAACCAATTTTGAACCAGGAAATTTTTTTGAAAAAATATAATATGCATCAATCAGTGTTTCTATTCCTTTTCTAGGTGAGATTACACCAAAATACAAAATTAAACCCTCTTCTATATTCTCATCTTTTTTGTCAAAATCTCTCAAAATTCCATGTCTCACTACGTCTATTTTTTTTAAAGAAATTCCATAATCTTTTACTAAAATATCTCTAAAACATTCCCCATGAACTATAATCTTTGAACTAAATTTTCCTACTAACTTATACCAAATTTTCAAATAAATTAAAAATATGGCTGAAATAATTTTTTTGAAAATCATTGAATTTGGAAGTAATTCTAAAATAATTTTTGAATTTTGTGGAAGTGTACTATGAAGTGTAATAATGGAACGAATTTTATTTTTTCTTAAAAAATATAATAATAATGGAATTTGTATTAAATTATCTAATAAATTACCAATTGCCGATTGTCCAAAGAATTCATGTTGAATATGAACAATTTTTTCTCCTTTGAATTGTTTAAGATAATTCATTATATTTAATGCAAATTTTTTTGATGTCCAATTTTTTTTAATACATTCCTTTGATTTAATTTTTAAAATATCATTGAATTTATTATTAATTGGTTCTTTAGGTACTAATTGACTAACATCTTCACCTATCAGTAATAATTCATTAACTATTCCATCAGAATATTTTGTATAATCATCAATTATGAAAATTTTGCTTTTCATTAATGCTATCAATTACTATCTTGTATATTTGTTATTTAATACCATTACGAGTAAATTATTCTTTAAATTATTTTTTTAATTTAACTTTCAATGCCTGAAATAAAGATTTTATCCCTTCACTTTTCAAAATAAAAATAGAATTTTGAATTAATCTAATTGCTTTTGGAGTTTGTTTATATTTTATTTCTGAATTTTTTTGAATTTCTACTTTCTTAGATTGAATTACAAATGAATTATCAAAATAGACTGAATAATCTAGCGGGGTTACATATGAAAAATTTTTTTCTACTAAGAAATTTTCTAAATTACTTCTTAGGTATTCTTTGTCTGTTATTTCATCAATCTTTATGTTATTATCAATAATTTTACCTAATTCCAATACTTTTTCTAAATTAACTTTTGATATAGATTTTTTTTGAGTAATATAATGATATAGTAATGAATAAAAATAATTTTCATTATCTGGTACAAAAATTTTATTTTTAAATACTCTATTTTTTAAAATTAATTTTTGCCATTTACTATCAAGATATCCATCACCTACATACCGTAAATCTAAATGAATTTTTTCATTTTTTACTAAAATTTTAAATCTACGTCCATATTTTTCTGGAGATATTTTCTCTCCATTTGTAATTAACTCAATTTCATTTTGATTCTCTGATAAAATATCGATGTCTCCTTCAAAACCTTTTTTGTATTTTTCTGGAAGTTCTTCAAAATTCCTTAATACAACATAATCTAATGATTGATTTAGAATAGTAAAAAATTGTTCTAAACTGTCCCATTGTTTTGAACCAATTAAATCACTGTGAATTTCTTTAATATCTTTATTTTCTTCATTAAAATCTTTTATTGATTTATTTAGAATTAATCCAATATTCCGATTTGACTCTTTTTCAGAATTTGAAGCATGAATTCTTTGACCTCCTTCTGCAATTTTTCTATATTCAATTTTTTTATCAAATATGTTTACATTTACAGTATCTTTACCATGCAATGTATTTCTTTTTTCATATTTGGGATTTTCATCTTTAATTATAATGAATAAGAATGGTCCACTACCACAAACATTTTTTTTTGATGAAGAATTTTTAAGACTATTTCCATATAATCTTAAAAGATTTCTTTCAAATTCTTGTTCCGACCAATATATTTCAAAAATTTGTAATACTTTGAATCTTTTTTTCACGTCTCTAAGAATTTCAGATTCTTTTTTCCTAGCTTTATTCCAAATAATAAAAATATGAATTTCAGACATATCTATTCAGTAACTCACAACACATTTGTATTATTTTTTAATAAAATGGTGAAATATTCCATTTGTGGATCATTTTCAATATTCTCTATTATGTAGTCTAGTTTTACATGCTTTACATCATTTATAGATCCTACAATTGGCATATCCACACCTCTTGGAATATAATATACAATATCATACTCTAAATCTTTCAAATTTTTTAAAAATTTTAATGATTTTTCAATTCCCATAAAATCTCTATGAACTTCAATTTGTAGCATCGGTTTTAATTTTGAAAGAGTCCTTTGAGCACCTTCAAAAATTTCATACTCGTATCCTTCTAAATCTACTCTAATTAAATTTAATTTATTTAATTTTAGTTCATCAATAAAATTATCAATAGTTCTGCATTTTATTTTTATAATATTTCCTTTATCTCCATGATCATTGTCTTTTTGCTCTATTATCCTACTCCAGTTAGAACTATTACTTACAAAAAAATCAACAGTACTTTCTTTGTTAGTGAATGCAAAATTATAAGATGAAATATTTTGATATTTTTGTAATTTAATATTTTTTTTAAATAATTCAAATGTTGATGGAGCTGGTTCTACACCTATTACTTTTCCAGTCTTTCCAACTTTCAAACTCTCTAAAAATGCAAAATAACCTAGATTTGCACCTACATCTAAACAAATCATTCCTTCCTCTAATTGTTCAGACAAAAATTTTGTATTCAAAGGTTCATGAATATTAAACATTGATAATTCTTCTGAAATTCCCTTATCGCTAGGATTTACATTCATTTCATAACCATTAACTGTTATTTTATTTTCTTTATTTCCAAGAAAAAATCTTTTAATCAAAATAGTATGATAAAGATATGATGCACGTATAGTTTTTGAAATACCGTAAGTTTTTCTATGATCAACTAATGCATATTTTATTCCTTTAGTATACTTCATATTTTATTTTTCATCTCTCTATAATTTATCTTGATATTATTCGTATTTTCATTATTAATTAGACACTTTTCTATATTTGAATAAAATTTGTACGTGTTTAACTATTTTTCTATTCATTCCTCAAATAATCAATAGGAATAAACATTTAGTCTGGTGTTCTATTTGATGAATAATGAAATTGATATGTATTCCTGCATTTAACGAGGAAGCTCGATTGAGTGATGTCATTGTTGAAGCAAAAAATTATGCTGATTTAGTAGTAGTATGTGATGATGGTTCATCTGATAATACTTCAAAAATTGCTATTTCTAATGGTGCTGAATTAATTCGTCATTCAAAAAATTTAGGAAAGGGTTCTGCAATGAAATCATTATTTAATTATGCAAAAGATCACAGTGCTGAATTGGTTGTTATGATAGATGGTGATGGCCAATTCAAAGCAAATGAAATACCACTTTTGATCAAACCAATATTGGATGGTTATGATATTGTTATTGGTAATAGATTGGGAAAGAATTCAAAAATGCCAAATTATCGAACATTTGGAAATAAAGTGTTAGATAAAATAACGAACATTGCAGCTGATTTACCTTTTGAAGATACTCAAAGTGGATTCAGATCATATTCTAAAAAAGCTATAGAGTCAATATCCATTCAATCAGATGGTTTTGGTTCAGATGCTGAAATATTAGTTAATGCAGCACAAAAAAATCTAAAAATTACAGATGTACCTGTTTCAGTTCTATATGATATTGGTACCAAAACATCTACAAAAAATCCTATATCCCATACAACTGAAGTTGTTCTTTCTCTAATTGAATTAATTTCAATTCGAAGACCTCTGTCTTATTTGGGAATTCCTGGAATTATTATATTTGCAATGGGAATAATTTTTTCTATTATTGTAATTACATTATTTAATGAAACTAGATACTTTTCAATTCCTTACATGCTATTAACAATTGGCTCATTTACTTTGGGTCTAATTTTGATAATGATGTCTGTTTTACTGTTCAGTATAAAAAATTCAAATCAAAAGAATTAATTTTTTAAAATTATATTTGATTTTTAGGCTCAAAATTTTATTTAATTTTAATTTATTTTTAATTATTTTCTAAAATTTCTTTTTTAATAAAATCAATTGCACTTACTGGTGATGGATCTATTTTTGATAGAACTGCATGATAAATTGTTGTGTAATCAAGTAAATACATGAGAGAAATAGTTTTTGTTAAAATATTTCCTGAAACAGAATTAACTTCTTTAAAATCTATATTATTTTTGATAAAAAATTTTTTAATTATTGTAAATCTTTCTTTTGTTTTAATATAATCATCTTTTCCTTGCAAAAGTATTGGTTGCACTTCTGATGATCTTTCCCATGATACTATTCCGTTATGGCAAGATTCTATTATGTCTTCAGTAATTACATGAGTTTTTGCATTCTCCTGTAATGATGATTTGAATCTAGTTGCAACTGGTTCTAAACCATGTGGATAATAAATAATGGGAATCTTTGATAACCATTTTGCTAAATTTATTGCAGGATTTGAATCTGATAAATTATTGGAATCAATCTCTGTTTTTATTCTGTCTAATTCATCCAATGAATCTACTATGTCCTGCTTTTCAATTGGGAGGATTGAATTTAATATTTTTAATATTGTATATGTAAAATTAATTAGAGATGTTCTTGGAGAATGAAATTTTGGAATTTTCCTAAATATTATTTGATTATCGTGACAAAATTTTTCCATTTTGCCCCCTGATGAAAATGCAATTACATTACAATTAATTTTTTTTGCAGAATTTAAAACTGTTAAAGTCTCATCTGTATTTCCTGATACACTTGTAATTACTACCAGAGTATTTTTATCAACAGTCTTCGGTAATAGGTATCCTTTAATCCTAGATACATGAATATCACTTTTTGATAAAATTGAAGAAAATAAATCACCAATAGCACCAGACCCACCCATACCAACAAAAACAATATGATCTACATTTTGAAAATCTATTAATTTTTGCTCTGATTCAAATGACTTCCTTGCAATTTTTGGCCATTCATCATAAATTTTATACATTTTTTCTCTATCATACTTCTCTAATTCAATTATATCCAATATTCATAATTCAATATCTACAATAAAATATCTATCTACACTATACTATGTCAATTCATTTTTAAAAACCCTTTTTTTAATAATAATATGCAAAATGTAACTGGTTTACGTACTGTCGAATGGAAAAATAATAGAGTGATCATGATTGAACAAACCAAACTCCCTAACGAATTAATTTTTGTAGAATATGATGATTTTAATCAAGTTGCTAATGCTATCAAAACTTTGATAGTTAGAGGTGCTCCTGCAATTGGAGTATCTGGTGCATTTGGATTAGGATTAGCTGCACTACAAAGTAAAGCATCAACAAAAGAAGAATTATTGTCAGATTTGGAAAAAGCAAGAAAAATTCTTTTTGCAACTAGGCCTACTGCAGTAAATTTAGGTTGGGGATTGAAAAAAATTATGAATGTTGCAAAGACTGGGGAAACTACAGAACAAATTCGTGAATTAGTAATTACCACTGCTAAAAAAATGGCGGATGAAGATATTGAGATTAACAAATCTATGGGAAAAAATGGTTCTATTCTTTTTGATGATAATGACACCATTATGACTCATTGTAATGCTGGGGCATTAGCTACTGTTGGATATGGAACTGCGTTAGGTGTAATTAGGGCAACTCGAGAAAGTGGAAAAAATGTCAAAGTAATTGCAACTGAAACTAGACCAATCCAACAAGGTTCAAGATTGACTGCATTTGAATTAAAACATGATGGATTTGATGTTAGTTTAGTTCCAGATACTGCTGTAGGTTATTCTATGGCAAACGGTTTAGTTAACAAAGTTGTAGTTGGTGCAGATAGAATTGTAAAAACTGGTCATGTTTTTAATAAAATTGGTACATATCAAGTGGCAACAATGGCAAAACAACATGGAATTCCATTTTATGTTGCAGCACCGTTATCTACAATTGATATGGAGACAAAGGCAGAGGATGTAATTATTGAAATGAGAAAAGGTAGTGAAGTTACTGGAATTGGTGATAAAAAGACCGCACCTGATGATATTGGTGTAATCAACCCTGCATTTGATATGACTCCTCCTGAATTGATTGCAGGAATTATTACTGAAAAAGGCGTGGCTACAGCCCCTTATGAGGAATCTATTCTAAAATTATTTGAAGCTAATAATTAGAAAGTTTTTATTGTTTTTCAAACTGTCGTATAAAATATGAGTACTGTTTCTACACAAGCAATTGAGGATTCTTTAAAACAATGCATGGATCCTGAAGTTCCTCTAAATATTGTAGAAATGGGATTAATTTATGGAATCGATGTTAAAGAAAATAATGACGTTGATATCAAAATGACCATGACTACTCAAGGATGTCCTTTACATGAAACTTTAGTTGCAGATGCAACAAGATTTGCTAAAAAAGTTCCTGGAGTAAATAATGTCAATATTGAAATTGTATGGGAGCCTGCATGGTCAATGGATAAAATGACTGAAGAAGGAAAACTCAAAATTAAAGAAATGGGTGC
>Ga0209425_10000648_pt1 | contig 41986 bp, 38 predicted proteins | sample COG_05_FD_184749 | JGI IMG/M metagenome (GOLD analysis project Ga0209425, IMG submission 184749) | Pelagic Microbial community sample from North Sea - COGITO 998_met_05 (SPAdes) (version 2) | ecosystem: Environmental > Aquatic > Marine > Neritic zone/Coastal water | place: Helgoland, sampling...
TTCGTTCGGCAGCAAAAAATCATAAGGATGTGGCAATAGTGGTTAATGCCAGTGATTATCAAGCGGTGCTCGAGGAGATGGCTGCCAATCAAGGACAACTTGATTACAGCACCCGCTATCAGCTGATGGTCAAAGCCTTTGAGCACACTGCGGCCTATGACGGTATGATTGCCAACTACTTTGGCGCTCGCAATACCGACAATCAGGCGCGTGACTTTTCCGATACTTACAATGTGCAATACCATAAGGTTCAAGAGATGCGCTACGGTGAAAACCCTCACCAGAAAGCGGCCTTTTATGTAGAAGCTAACCCCTCTGAAGCCAGTGTTGCCACCGCCAAACAGCTACAGGGAAAAGAGTTATCCTTTAACAATATTGCCGACACAGATGCTGCTCTGGAATGCGTTAAGCAGTTTGATCAGCCTGCCTGTGTCATCGTCAAACACGCCAATCCATGTGGCGTTGCCGTTGCCACTGATATTAATCTTGCCTATGCATTGGCCTTTGCTACAGACCCAGAATCTGCGTTCGGCGGCATCATTGCCTTTAACCGTGAACTGGATGCTGCGACTGCCGACGCTATTTGCGAAAAGCAATTTGTCGAAGTGATTATTGCTCCCTCTGTGTCAGCCGAGGCCGTTGCCGTGATCACTGCGAAAAAGAATGTGCGACTGCTCGAATGCGGAACCTGGGGTACCGAGCGACCACAGGACTTTGACTACAAACGTGTTAATGGCGGGCTGTTAATTCAGGAGCGCGACAACGGCATGGTTGCAGAGAAAGACCTTAAGGTCGTCAGTGATCGGGTACCCAGCAGCGATGAAATGGCTGACATGCTGTTCGCCTGGAAAGTCGCCAAAATGGTCAAGTCGAACGCCATTATTTATGCCAAAAACAACCGCACCATCGGTGTCGGCGCTGGTCAAATGAGCCGCATCAATTCGGCGCGCATTGCCGGCATTAAAGCTGAGCACGCCGGGCTCGAAGTAAAGGGCGCAGTGATGGCCTCGGACGCGTTCTTCCCGTTCCGTGATGGTATTGATAACGCGGCACAGGCGGGCATAAGCTGCGTGATTCAGCCCGGCGGATCCATGCGTGATGATGAGGTCGTTGCCGCGGCCAATGAGCATGGCATGGCGATGGTCTTTACTGGCATGCGTCACTTTAGGCATTAGCACGCGGGTTATTTTGTCTTCTGGCGGCGTTTAAAATGCCCTCAGAAGACAAAATTTCTGCCCGTACAAGCGCCTAACCAGTGGATAATTTTTCAGCCCGCGAGAGTATTTTTAACTCTAAAGCACATCATTTTTGGTCATTTTAAAGGCCGTCAGAGCTCTCTCTCGAGACTCTTTGATATCGATAATCGGCGCTGGATAGTCAGTGCCAATTTTCACTCCAGCCGCAGCAAGTATCTCCGCCGGCGCTAGCCAGGGCGCATGAATATACTTGGCTGGCATATTCGCCAACTCAGGTACAAAGCGACGAATATAGTCACCCTGCTTATCGAATTTTTCGCTCTGAGTAATCGGATTAAATATCCGAAAAAACGGCGCGGCATCGGCACCGCAACCGGCAATCCACTGCCAGCTTGCGCTATTGCTGGCGAGATCTGCATCCACCAGACAGTCCCAAAACCAGCGCTCGCCGCTGTGCCAGTGAATCAGTAGATTCTTCACCATAAATGAACCCACCACCATGCGCACACGGTTGTGCATATAGCCCGTATCCCAGAGTTCACGCATCCCGGCATCGACTAACGGATAACCGGTTTTACCTTTTTGCCAGGCGCGAAGTTCGACGTCGGTATTTTCTGCCCAAGGGAACATATTAAACCGCTGCTGCAAGTTGTCAGTGGGCAATGTTGGAAAATGATAGAGCAGATAATATGAGAACTCACGCCAACCCAGCTCGCTCAAAAAGGTGTCCAGATTGGTTTCATTATCGATTAATGCTGCCGCATCATTAGCAGCATACCAAGCTGTATTGACCGACATCTGGCCGAAGTGAAAATAGGGTGACAGCCGTGAGACATTCTTCTTATTGGGGAAATTACGGCCCTCGCGATAATCTTGAATACCGTTGAAGACAAAATCATCTAAACGATCTTGGCCGCCCTGCTCACTAATATCCCAGTCCCCATGCATTTTTTTATCCCAGTCGATAACTGGCAATAGGGATAAGTCTTCGACGGCAAAACTGCTGTCAGACTTGATCAACTGCATGGTTGTCGGCACAGCCAGTGGCGGCCTAGGAGCTGGCTTCTGCAAACAGCCTCTGCGGTAATAGGGGGTGAAAACCTTGTAGGGGGTGCCGTCTTTTTTTAGCACCTGCCAGGGTTCCCATAACAGCGAACCATTAAAGCTCTGCACATCGAGCCCTGCCTGTTTGAGGCTGCTCTTTATCTGTGCGTCGCGCTGGATACTTTGCGGCTCGTAACAGCGATTCCAATAAACCGCTTTCGCCGACATTGAAGCGCTAAGGTCCGAGAGAACCGTCAGTGCATCGCCGGTATAAATATTCAGCTTGCCGCCTAGGGTTTTATCCAGAGACTGCAGCGCATGGTGCAACCACCAGCGACTGGCACCGCCTAGCGTCCAATCCTGATCGCTACTCTCATCAAGGATATAAACAGGAATGACCGCGCCCGCATCACAGGCTGCTGTTAGAGCGGGATTGTCTGCAAGGCGAAGGTCCTGGCGAAACCAGAAAATGATCGGCTGTGTGATAGTGAGATCCTTTTATTTTAGTATTTATCTACGGTTTTTAAGCGACGAGTGGATCCCCAAGCAGGGAATTAACACAGGTCTCTATTACAGCATATTTACTGGTTTACTCTGCTACAATCTGCGCCATTATTTTTTCAAATTGGATGTAGGCAATGAATGTATTGGTTATTGGGTCAGGTGGCCGTGAACATGCACTGGCATGGAAGGCCGCTCAGAGCACCGACGTAGAAACGGTCTTTGTGGCACCGGGCAATGCTGGCACCGCCAGAGAAGCCAAGGTTAAAAATATCGCCATTGGCATAGACAACTTTGCAGCACTGGCTGATTTTGCTAGTGCCAATAATGTCGGCCTGACCATCGTCGGTCCCGAGCAGCCGCTGGTCGATGGCATTGTCGACTTCTTTAACCAACGTGACCTGCCAATCTTCGGCCCATCGCAAGGCGCTGCGCAACTTGAGGGCTCGAAGGCCTTTACCAAGGACTTTTTGTTGCGACACCAGATTCCCACCGGCGATTACCAGAACTTTACCGATATAGATGACGCCATGGCTTACCTGCATCAAGTCGGCGCGCCAATTGTGATCAAAGCAGATGGTTTGGCCGCCGGTAAAGGCGTGATTGTGGCACTGACATTAGCCGAAGCGGAAGCGGCGGTTAAAGATATGCTGGCTGGTAATGCCTTTGGCGATGCTGGACATCGCGTGGTGATTGAAGAATTCCTCGACGGCGAAGAAGCCAGTTTTATTGTCATGGTGGACGGTAAAAATGTTTTGCCCATGGCGACCAGCCAAGATCACAAACGCGTGGGCGATGGCGACACTGGCGTTAATACCGGCGGTATGGGAGCCTACTCTCCGGCACCTGTTGTGGATGATGTTATTTTTCAACGCATTATGGATGAAGTGATTTATCCAACTGTCCGCGGCATGGCCGCTGAAGGCAACGATTACACTGGGTTTCTCTACGCCGGGCTGATGATCATGGCCGACGGCACGCCCAAGGTAATCGAATATAACTGTCGCTTTGGCGACCCTGAGACTCAGCCCATTTTGCTGCGCTTACAATCCAACTTGGTCAGTCACTGTCTCGCGGCACTGGATGGCACATTGGATAGTCAGCAGGCTCTGTGGGATCCGCGCCCTGCGGTTGGCGTCGTACTGGCAGCGGGAGGTTATCCCGGCAGCTATACCAAGGGCGACGCGATAACAGGGCTCGACAGTTTGGGCAGCTCCATTGCAAAAGTATTTCACGCTGGCACCGCTATTAATGGCGATCAGGTTGTCACCAATGGTGGGCGTGTACTCTGCGCCACGGCGCTCGGCAACAGCGTCGCCGAGGCACAGCAGGCAGCTTATAAACTTGCTGCCAAAATCGAGTTTCAAGGTGTCTTTAAACGTAGTGATATTGCGTGGCGTGCAATAGAGCGCGAGCAGCAGGGTTAACCCTAAAAATGACTCTAGCGCTGTGCAAGATGGACAACCACAGCCAAAGTCACTAAAGTTCTAATTGTTAATATCCAAGTAAAACTTTAACCAACGCTAATCCGGGACAGACCATGTCGCAGTCGACGTCAAAACCAACGCTTTCAGTATTTGATCAGTTTGTAGTTCAAGCCGATCAGGCTCTACGCACACTTGCAGGCAGCGCACCCGTGCCTCAACGAGGCTCACCCGGCAAACATGCATCGGAGAGCGAGCTGTCAGAGCAGGAACGGCGGCATGCAGCAGGGTTAATGCGCGTCAATCATTCCGGCGAAGTCTGTGCGCAAGCGCTTTATCAAGGTCAGGCGCTTACCGCGAAGCTGCCCGAAGTGGGTCAGCAGATGGCTGAAGCAGCGGCTGAAGAGATAGACCATCTGGCTTGGTGCGAAGAGCGAATCAATCAGCTTGATGGTAGAACCAGTCTGCTCAATCCCCTGTGGTATGCCGCCTCGTTTGGTATTGGTGCCGCAGCAGGCTTGATCAGTGACAAGCTTAGCCTCGGTTTTGTCGCCGCCACCGAGGAGCAGGTCTGTAATCACCTGCAGGCTCATTTAGACAAACTGCCTGAGAATGATCACAAAAGCCGCGCTGTGATTGAACAGATGCTGGTCGATGAAAAACATCACGCCGAAAGCGCACTCGATGCCGGTGGCCACCCATTCCCAAGACCTGTGAAAAAACTTATGACTCTGATCTCCGGCGCAATGACTGCAAGCAGTTATCGCCTCTAGTCAAAACGCCCTTAATCGAACAGCATCGACTGAGGCTCGTGGGGGTTTTCCAAATCGCGAGCCAAATCAACAATCTTCTCCGACAACCAGCGATGAATGGGCGAACCCATCGTGCGCTTATGCTGAAGTAATACTAACGGAACTGTTCCCTCGTGAGGAAGGTCGTCGGGGTAGGCTTTCGTGACGATGCGATAAAGCTCGCGCTCCATACCAGAACCAAATTTAGCCGCCACCATCAAGCAATCAGAGGCACAGATGGTTTCAATCGCTGTCATCAGCTGGTTGGTGACCATGGCTTTTGAACGCTGACGACCCTGCTCTCGGAGCGCCCGGTCAAAACGGGCATCCGTGCGCGCACTGACACGCTTAGCAATCAACAAATAATACTGAACAAAGGGGTATTGAAGAATTTCATCCAGACTGACACGGGTTTTCTTCGCTAGTGGATGACCTTCACGCATCCAGATGGACGGACTAAAAATCGCCAAGTGAAGCGCAGTAATCTCGCTGGTGATATCTCTTTTTATATCAATGGCAAAATCCAATACGCCATCAGCCAACTCTCCGGCAACAGAATCGGTCTCACTAGAAATCGACAGAATCACCCCCGGCGCATATTTGTTCAATAGCGCGGTCAACTGAGACGCGAGCGAGATCGCAATAAATTCAGGGATCGCGATAGTAATCTCTCCAACATAGGTAGCTGGATCAAATTCGCCGTCCGTCACCATATCGAGAATCCCGTCGAGCATTATTGGCAACCTTAACTGCAACTCCAGCGCCTTGGGTGTGGGAATTAATATATTGCCGGTACGTGTAAACAACGGATCATCCAGCTGCTGACGCAGCCGTTGCAATACACGACTCATCGCCGGCTGAGTAATAAACAGACGTTGCGCAGCGCGAGTAACACTTTTCTCTTCTAGTAGAGCTTGAAGTGCAACCAATAAATTGAGGTCCAGGCGGGACAGTTTTTGGAGATTCATGGGCCACTCTCATGTCATTACAAAATGGTATATAAATGATGCAAACAATGCATTTGGATTATGACATAGCTATCAGTATATTGTCACACATAGGGCGATGTGCCCATAAACACCCACGGAGATAGACCATGACACTCGTATATATTCTAATCGGATTCACTGGATTAGCGGGTGCTGCAATTGCGAAAGATGACTTCGCGAACGTTAAAGCACCAAAAATCACAGCTTCAGATAAGACGCTGGCCCACTAAGCCAACGGCTTCTAGCCAAACCCCTCTTAATCCTTGCTATAGGATTTTTTATAGGGGCCCATCACTGGGCCCCTTTTTTTTATCCCGTAAAAAAGTCTATCTGCATATTCTCTATGCACGATTTACATTGCGCGGGGTCAGAATGCGATACATTTCCTCACTACAGTTTCCTTCTCTGCATCATTACAAAATGGTATATCTATAATGCAAATAATGCATTTGCAGTATGATGCCGAGATTTCTAATATGGACCAATTGGAGTTCGTAACAGTTTTACCCCTACCCTTTCCTTTGTGATTTATCCAAGGATTTTTTAAGGAGCCTTCCTCAGGCTCCTTTTTTTTGTCTGCGATTTAGCCCAATGCCGAGGCTCGTTCAGGCTTCAATCACCTCATAGCTATGAGTCATCTCTACTCCAGCTGCATTGAGCATAATTGATGCAGAGCAATACTTTTCAGCGGACAGCTCTACGGCACGCTTAACCTGACTCTCTTTGAGGCCGATTCCAGTCACTAGAAAACGTAGATGAATCTTGCTGAAAACGGCCGGCACGGCATCGACTCGCTCAGCCTCGACCTCAGTGCGGCAATCGGTCACCTGCTGGCGACTTTTTGTCAGCATGCTCATTACGTCAAATGAAGCACAACCGCCCAAGCCTAGCAGCAACATCTCCATAGGCCGAATCCCCATATTGCGACCACCCTGACTTTCCGCACCATCCATGACTGCCGTGTGGCCGCTCCCAGACTCACCGAGAAACATAACACCGTCTACCCATTTGATTGTCGCTTTCATAGTTTGCCTCGTTTTTGATGGGGCAAAGATTACCATACCGAATGCTGTAAAATTTATTCATAACAAGGTTTTTTTGACTACTATTAGTTTTAAGAGTCGCATATAAACCTCATATAAAGCGGCATGTTGCTAAACTTGTAAATGGAGAAACAAATTGGCGCCTGCACCTCTCACACCGCATATTGAAAATGTGGAAGAATTCTTATCTCACTGTCACAGACGCCGATATCCGGCAAAAAGCACGATTATTTATGCTGGCGACCAAGGAGATACCCTCTACTACATTATCAAGGGCTCGGTCACAGTCATGATTGAAGATGATAGTGACGGTAAAGAAATAATCCTTGCCTATCTTAATCCAGGTGATTTTTTTGGCGAAATGGGTCTCTTTGACCAACAGCACCGCAGCGCTTGGATCCGCACAAAGGCCGAATGTGAGGTAGGGGAAATTAGCTACGCTAAATTTATTGAGCTAAGCAACAAGTACCCGGCATTTCTCTTTGCCATCAGCAAGCAGGTCGCGCAACGTCTCAGAGACACAACCCGCAAAGTCAGTGACCTTGCATTTCTTGATGTTACTGGTCGCGTGGCGAGAACGTTGCTGGATCTTTGCAAAGAGCCTGACGCAATGACCCATCCAGATGGTATGCAAATCAAGATTACGCGCCAGGAGATCGGCCGCATCGTCGGCTGCTCAAGGGAGATGGTTGGACGTGTGCTCAAAGAGCTGGAAGGTCAGGGACTAGTGTCCGTGGCCGGCAAAACCATGGTGGTATTTGGCACCCGCTAATTAAACAGCTCCGCTAGCCGCTCACCGGGCCGTTCGCTACGCATAAATGCTTCGCCAACCAAAAAGCTGTTCACATTGCGCGCGCGCATGGCGGTGACATCTTCGGCGCTGTGGATCCCGCTCTCGGTGATAACAATCTTGCCAGCGGGGATTTTATCGAGCAGCTGATAGGTATTGTCGAGGGAAACCTCAAAGCTGTGCAGGTTGCGATTGTTGATGCCAACCATTTGATTGTCCAATTTAAGCGCCACGTCCAGCTCCGCTCCGTCATGCACTTCAATCAGCACATCCATACCCAGCGATTGCGCCAAGTCGTGCAGATGGGTCAACTGCTGTTCGGTCAATGCCGAGACAATCAATAAAATGCAATCTGCACCCATGGCGCGAGCCTCATAGACCTGATAGTCGTCGATGATAAAATCTTTGCGGATTACTGGTAGTTGCGTCGCTTCGCGGGCCATCCGCAAATACTCATCGGCACCCTGAAAGAAATCCACATCGGTCAAGACCGACAGGCAAGCTGCCCCACCCTGCTCATAACTCTCGGCAATGGCGGCTGGATCAAAGTCCTCGCGGATCACGCCTTTACTGGGAGAGGCCTTTTTAATTTCGGCAATCACGGCAGATTGCCCTGCGGCTATTTTTGCGGCCAGTGCGGCGGCAAATCCTCTGGGAGACGGGGCCGACTGGGCTTTTTCAATCAACTGGGCGACAGAGGTCACTGCGCTGCGCTCAGCAATCTCTTCATGCTTACGGTCGAGGATTTTTTTCAAGATCGTGGGTGTGTCGGAGCTCATTTTAGTTTCTCGCTGTTTTCTAGGCGTCTTGCTGGACCTGAGTAAAAGTCGCCAGATCAGTTAGTTTAGCCCTCGCCAATCCTGCGCCTATGGCGTCCTGCGCCATGGCAACGCCTTCTTTAATGCTATCGGCACAGCCAGCCACGTAAAGTGCCGCACCGGCATTAAGGGCGATCAGATCGGCGGCTTTTGAGCCATTGGCCGTTGCTCGCTTGCCTAGTGCGTCTTTAATCAGCTCCAGGGACTGCTCGGCGTTATCGACGCTCAGGCCATCGAGGCTCTGACGCGCCAGCATAAAGTCTTCAGGGGCAATGGCGTATTCACTAACGACACCGTTCTTGTATTCGGCCACTGCGGTTTCCGTGGCGATGCTGATTTCATCGAGGCCATCGGCGGAGTGCACCACCATAATATGTTCAGCACCCAGACGCCCGAGCACCTCGGCCATGGGCTTGCAAAGGGCTTGGTCATAGACACCAATTAACTGCCGGGTAACCCCTGCAGGATTGGTCATGGGGCCAAGGATATTAAAAATAGTCCGCAGGCCAAGTTCGCGACGCGGGCCAATCGCATGCTTCATGGCGCTGTGATGGGCCGGTGCAAACATAAAGCCGACGCCTAACTCTTGTACGCAGAGCGCCACCTGATCGGGGCTGAGATTTAAATTAACCCCGGCAGCTTCGAGGACATCGGCGGCGCCGCTGTTGCTGCTGACTGAGCGATTGCCATGCTTGGCAACAGAACCACCGGCTGCGGCAACCACAAAGGTTGCAGCAGTAGAGACATTAAATAGATTAGACTCATCGCCGCCAGTGCCCACTATATCCACCAGGCCTTCGCCGGATACGGTGACCCCAGTCACCAATTCACGCATGACTTCAACGGCGCCAGCGATCTCATCGATGCTCTCACCTTTCATGCGCAGGGCAACGAGAAAGGCGCCAATTTGAGCTTCGCTGGCATTGCCGGTCATGATCTGACGCATCACATCACGCATTTCTGCGGCGCAAAGATTTGTCCCCAGCACAACGGTTTCTAATGCTTGCTTGATATCCATGCTCAACCCTCGAGGAAATTATTCAGCAGGTCATGGCCATGCTGGGTCAGTATTGATTCAGGGTGGAATTGCACACCTTCAATGGACAGTTCTTTGTGACGCACCCCCATAATTTCATCGAGACTGCCATCGTCATTTGCAGTCCAAGCGGTGATTTCGAGGCAGCTGGGCAGACTGCTCTGTTCTATGACCAAAGAGTGATAGCGAGTCGCTTCGAAGGGGTTGCTCAACCCCGTAAATACGCCACTACTACTATGGTGTATAAACGAGGTTTTACCGTGCATGACCTGCTTGGCACGAATAATCTTGCCGCCAAAAGCCTGACCGATGCTCTGGTGCCCAAGGCATATCCCCAGAATCGGCACGCGCCCGGCAAAATGCGTGATGGTCTCTACCGAGATGCCCGCTTCGTTGGGTGTGCAAGGACCTGGCGAAATAACAATTTTTTCCGGCGCTAGACGCTCGATATCGGCAATGCTGATCTCGTCGTTACGATAGACCTGCACATCCGCTTTTAACTCGGCGAGATACTGAACCACGTTATAGGTGAATGAGTCATAATTATCGATCATTAATATCACTTATACTCTCCGGTCACTTTCTCGCAAACCATTGCCGCCGCGCGCATCAGCGCTCGGGCTTTATTGTTGGTCTCTTTCCATTCCAGCTCGGGAATGGAGTCCGCGACAACGCCAGCTCCAGCCTGAACATGCAGCTTGTTGTCTTTTATCACAGCAGTGCGGATGGCGATGGCGGTATCCATATTGCCATTCCAACCTATATAGCCCACTGCGCCACCGTAAATATTACGTTTCACTGGCTCAAGCTCATCAATAATTTCCATGGCGCGAATTTTCGGTGCGCCACTCAGGGTGCCAGCCGGTAGTGTTGCCTTCAGCACTTCCAGTGCGCCCATACCATCAGTGACTTCACCCACTACATTAGAAGTGATGTGCATAACATGGGAATAGCGTTCGACGACCATTTTTTCCGTCACTTCAACAGTTCCGGTTTTACTGATTCGTCCGACATCATTGCGACCGAGATCAATCAGCATAAGATGTTCAGCAATTTCCTTGGGATCGGCGAGCATCTCATCTTCCATCGCTTGATCTTCTTCGGCCGTAGCGCCACGTTTACGCGTCCCGGCAATCGGCCTCACCGTCACCTGCCCGTCTTCGAGACGCGCAAGTACCTCTGGCGATGATCCGACAATTTGAAAACCGTCAAGATCGAGAAAATACATATAGGGAGATGGGTTGAGGCGTCGCAGCGCGCGATAAAGATTGATCGGTTCAGCGTGAAATGGTGCCGACAGCCGCTGCGATGGAACCACCTGCATAACGTCACCGGCGATTACATAGTCTTTCACTTTATTAACCGCGGCTTTAAAGTCATGCTCACCGAAACTCGACACAAAGTCTTCCTCAGAGAGGCCATCGGCAGCCATATTCATCGGCGGCAGCTGCGGCACTGATTGCTCCAATTGACCTTCTATTTGATCCAAGCGAGCTTCCGCTTTGGCCAGTGCATCGGCGTCTTTAGCATCCACATGAACCACTAGCATGATGGTGCCAGAAAGATTATCGAAGATCGCCACCTCATCTGACGCCATCAACAGGATGTCTGGCGTGCCCAACTTGTCGGGAGGCGCGCTGAGGGCGAGTCGAGGCTCAACAAAGCGGACGGTGTCATAGCCAAAGTAACCGACTAGACCGCCAGTAAAGCGAGGCAGGCCAGGCAGGTCGGGCATGCTAAACAACTGCCGGAAGCGCTCTACCTCAGCTAATGGATCGCTGGTTTCACGATTGACCATGGCTTTGCCATCACGAATAATTTCGAGTCGTGTGCCAAATACTTTAAGGACCGTAGAGGTGTGCAGACCAATCAGTGAGTAGCGACCCCACTTCTCACCGCCCTGAACTGATTCAAACAGATAAGAATTTGGCCCAAAAGCCAACTTTAAATAGACACTGAGGGGCGTTTCGAGATCAGCTAGCACCTCGCGGGTAACTGGAATACGATTGTAGTCTTGGCGGGCTAACTCAGAAAATTGTTCGGGGGTCATAGTCGGATCCTAGTTCTGTAACAGAGTGGTATTGTGCAGGCGCCAGTGCGCCTCGGCTGCTCTAGCTGCGCCAACGCCACGTATGACAATGACTGCCAAACTGTTTAGAACTCGAATCTTTCACAAACCGTCTCCGATACACTGGTTGCTATTGTAATCAATTGAATCGACGCGACAACCGCCAACGCGAAAAGATTATTCAATATCCTGACTCTGGCCTACTACGCTTTTGCCAGCTCGCTGCGCATACGGCCAATTACCTGCGCATAATCTTCGGCGCCAAAAATTGCCGAGCCAGCGACAAAGGTATCAGCACCAGCCGCCGCAATCTGACGAATATTCTGCGCCGTCACACCGCCATCTATTTCAAGACGAATATCCTGCCCGCTGCTGTCGATCAGCTTGCGTGCTTGCGCGAGCTTATCCAGTGTGGCAGGGATAAATTTCTGACCACCAAAGCCCGGGTTAACTGACATCAGTAAGAGCATATCCATCTTATCCATCACCCAGCGCACCGTTTCCAGACTGGTTGCCGGGTTCAGCACGAGACCAGCCTTGCAGCCGAGATCTCGGATCAACTGAAGTGAACGATCAACGTGACTCGAGGCCTCGGGATGAAAAGTAATATAGGTCGCACCGACATCGGCAAACATTCGGATCAGGTCGTCCACAGGTTGCACCATAAGGTGCACATCAATTGGAGCAGTCACACCATGGCCACGCAACGCTTTACAGACCATAGGACCTATAGTCAGGTTGGGCACATAGTGGTTGTCCATAACATCGAAGTGCACAACATCGGCACCGGCTTCGAGGACAGCGTCGACCTCTTCGCCCAGACGGGCAAAATTGGCAGACAGGATGGACGGGGCAATCAAAAAATCAGTCATAAAACACCAGTAATCATTTTAGGCGTAACTATGCGTGACTTCGTTATGGGGTGCAAACACTTTGCCCGACAAGAATGTTTTGGCGCTGATAAATGCCAAAACATAAAAAAGACCATTTGTTGCCAAATGGTCTTTTAAGGGGTGGCAACTTAATACCACTTAGTCACCTTGTTGCTTTTCTTTCATTTTCTTTTTGCGTTCTTTCATCGCAGCTCTGGCCTCTTCTTTCGTCAACGAACCGTCACCATTAACATCCATTTTGGCAAAACGCTCCCGCCGCTGATCGGTCATCTGCGCCAGAGCTTGCTCATGCTCCTGAGTAGAAATGGAACCATCACCATCTAGATCTGCACGCTTAAACATCTCTTTGACCGGGTGCTTCATTTCACCATGATCACCTTTATGGTGATCGGCCAAAGCGCCCATTGAGCACATAGCCGTCAATGTAAAAATCATTAAATTACGCATAACCCACCTTCTCATTAGTATTGAATCACCAACAACGTCAGGCTCGCCAATTGGTTGACGATCAAGCGTATTGATAGTCCTTAAATTGGTCGCGCAAATCTTTTTTACTGATTTTTCCCGTTGCAGTGTGAGGAATTTCAGCGACAAAAATGCAGTCCTCAGGGATCCACCATTTGGCAATCTTGCCCTCAAGAGAGCTGAGCACGCTGGCTTTATCAGGGCTGGAACCTTCCACGGGAATAACGATTAGCAACGGCCGCTCAGTCCACTTCGGATGAGAGACACCGATCACGGCCGCTTCCTGAACATCTGGATGAGCCATTGCTGCATTTTCCACATCGATAGAGCTGATCCACTCACCACCAGATTTAATGACGTCTTTAATGCGGTCGGTAATGGTCACATAACCCTGCTCATCGATAGCGGCCATATCACCGGTATTGAACCAGCCATCTTCATCTACTGCAGGTTTATCGTCCAGTCGGTAGTAACCACTGCAAACCCACGGCCCCTTAACCAACAAAACACCAGAGGCAACGCCATCCCAGGGCAGTTCATTGTTATCGCCGTCAACTATTTTCATTTCGACACCATAGACGACACGGCCTGCGCGAACACGGTAGGTATCCTGCTCTTCCTGAGTGCCTTGTTTCATCCAATCCATCGGTCGATTGTAAGATCCGAGAGGACTCATTTCAGTCATACCCCAACCCATGTGCACCATAACGCCATGCTTTTCCATCTCCTGCATCAACGACAGTGGGCATGCAGAGCCGCCGGAAACCACTGATTTTAATGTCTCTACGGTTCGTCCTGAGGCATTGAGATAACCCACCAGCGCCAGCCACACAGTGGGCACGCCGAGTGAATAGTTAACTTTCTCTGAGTTGATGAGATTGGTCAGCGTTTCACCATCCGCCATTTTTGGTCCCGGGAACACAAGCTTGGCACCAACCATTGGACCGTTATAGGCCGTACCCCAGGCATTAACATGGAACATTGGCACAATAGGCATCACCACATCTTGCCCGGAGAGGTTCATGACATCCGGGGTTGAGCCGACAATGGAATGTAAAACGGTACTGCGATGGCTATAGAGAACACCCTTAGGATTTCCGGTGGTGCCTGAGGTGTAACACATGGAGCTGGCACTGTTCTCCTCCAATTGCGGCCAGTCAAAGCTATCTGACTCGCCTTCAATAAACGCCTCGTAGCAATGTGCATTTTTGAGACTGGTCTCCGGCATATGTGCCGTATCAGTCATAACGACAAAGCCTTCTACATGGGGAAGCTTGTGCTGCAGCTGCTCCAGCAGCGGTACAAACATCGGATCAGTGAAAATAAACCGGTCTTCCGCATGATTAATAATAAATTCGATCTGCTCTGGGAACAGGCGCGGATTAATCGTGTGACAAACCTGTCCTGAACAAGAAATGGCGTAATAAAGCTCAAAGTGACGGTAGTCGTTCCAGGCTAACGTGGCAATGCGATCACCTGACTCAAAACCGACCTTCTTTAAAGCGTTTGCCATCTGGCGCACACGTCGGAAGGCATCTTTATAGGTATATTTGTGCAGCGGGTTATCGCCAGTTACTGAAACAATTTCACTTTTCCCATTAATTCGGTCAGCGTGATTCATTATTGTTGTTATGGTCAGCTGGGAGTCCATCATTAAGCCATTCATTGTTAATTCCTCGGTGTCTTTTTAATTCTAGTTATAGTTTTCAGTGTTAAGACTAACATTGAGCCACGCTGCTTAATACTAGTAATCTGTGGACGACAAGTCACCCACTCTCGCTGTTTACAGAGCAGAAACCGGATTCAGTGAATTAATTAATGGTTATTAGGTATTTCTCGCAGATGCGTTTCAATCTCTTCGAAATCGGGCAACTCGAGCTGATGTCCGTCGAGAGCGAAGCTAACGCTGATGCAAGCTTCCATGGTTTCTTCATTTTGTGCAGACAGCGCGCTGTCTTCCTCGACCCTAAGCGTATGGGGGAAGCCTTTACAGACAATCGCATAATAGCGATGTGGGTGACCTTCGACGAGACTATTGAGCACCATAATGCGCGTGTTATTGCCGAAATCGATACACGGCTGTTCCTGCTGTAAGGCAGCAAAATCAATCAGCGGAATCGACAGGTTTCGCCAATTGATCCAGCCGAACATCCACTGCGGTGATTGCTCCTCTACCACAAAATCCTGATTGAGAACGATCTCGGCAACGGCGGGCATGGGGACTAGCAGATTAGACTGTCCAATATTGATTGATAGGCAATCTATTTGAGCGACGGGACTTTTGTGATCTAGAAAAAATAAACTCATTGGCTACAAGCCTCCATTTGAATTGTGTCCTCGTTTAATCTTTTTGCAAGCTCTTCGATACTTCCGACAAAATCGATTTTACAGCAATCAATCACTGCTTGCGGCATTGCCGGCACGGTGCAGCCACTGGGATCCTGAACCCACACCTGACCTGTATATTCCTTGATTACCTGACAACCTCGCGCGCCATCATTGCCCATGCCGGTAAATATAATTGCGCCGCAGTCTTGACGATAAAGCAGCGCCAAACGGTTGGCTAGTTGGTCAATGGATGGCGCGTACTGACCTTGCCAAGGTGACGCAAACCGCAACACCCAACCCTGCCTGCTCACTCTGGTTTCAAACTGTGGCGATATCAATGTGACTGTACCGGGTTTTATAAACTGCCCTGTCGATGGCTCCCTGGCAGGCCAGCCGGTGTATTTTTCTATCATATTTAATAAGGTCGCTACCTGCTGCACAGCTATATGTTGAACGTAAACAAAAGCCAAATTGTCACGCACAGGGATATGACTCAAAAACTCGCGTATCGCCATTAGGCCGCCAGTGGAGGCGCCCAACAACCAAACTCTTTTTGCACTTGCCGGATGCATACTACAGCGCTAGTTCTGCACAGCAAGGAGTTCGCTTAGTGTCTCCAACAACTTCTCTTCCTGAAAAGGCTTACCCATATAGTAGTCTACTCCAAGCTCCATAGCCCTCTGACGATGCTTATCGCCCGTTCTGGAGGTAATCATAATAATCGGGATATTGCATAAATCGGCGTTTTCTCGCACTCGGCTAGCAACTTCAAAGCCGTCCATACGCGGCATCTCAATATCGAGCAAGATCACCTTTGGCAGCTCTTCCTGCAGGGTTTTTAGAGCTTCAACACCATCTTTGGCAGTCAGAACTCTGTATCCCTGGCGTCTTAGAATTCGACTGGTCACTTTTCTCACCGTCACTGAATCGTCGACAACCAAAATGCTCGGTGAGATTTCATTAGAGTTAGCCAACCGCGCATCATATTCAAGATTTGCCCCGTCGACCTGACCAATGCGGGGCAAATCCACAATGGCAACCCGCGCCAGTTCATTGAGGTCAATAATAACAACCACTTGACCATCGCTTAGAATGGTTGCACCGCCAAGCCCAGGTACGCTTGAGAACTGCGAGCCAAGCGTCTTGACGACAATCTCTCTAGTACCAAGTATCTCATCGACCTGCACGGCAAAACGGCGGTTATCTGAGTGGAACAGAACCAGCGCGGCATCGGTATCGAGGCTTTCCGGGCGCTTTGTAATCTCGGGGTCAAGTAATGAGCCCAGATAACAGAGTTCGTAATCAATTCCAGCATAATGGATGGTACTGCCATTGCTCAGTGCCGCATCAACGGCACTGAGTGGCATAAAGTGCACACCATCGATTGAGTTGAGGGAGAGAGCATAGTGATCGCCTGTCACATTGATCATTAGTGCTCGGTTAACTGACAGGGTGAAGGGTAAGACAATAGTAAACTGAGCACCAAAACCAGTGGATGTTTCGATATCCACTCTTCCTCCACACTGGCGCACCTCGCTATTAACCACATCTAGACCGACCCCACGACCAGAGATCTGGCTGATCGAGTCAGAGGTTGAAAATCCGGGATGGAAAATAAACTGAGCGATCTCGTACTCAGAGAGGGCTGCATCGTCGGGCATGAGGTCCCTCTCTAAAGCAATCTGGCGGATCTTTTCCACGTTCAGGCCACGGCCGTCATCAGCTAAGTGTATGACGATATCTCCACCTTGCCTAAAGGTGGTAATCGCAATACTGCCTGTCGCCGGCTTACCCACTTTTAAGCGCTCTGCCTCAGCTTCGATTCCATGATCAACTGCATTGCGAATCATATGTTCGAGAGGCGCTATCATTCGATCGAGAACTGATCGGTCCATCTCTCCCTGGATATTATCCATTCGCAAGTCTACCTTTTTGCCCAATTCCATACTCACTTGACGGACGATTCGGCGCAGTCGCGGAACAATTCTTGCGAATGGCACCATGCGTGTTTTCATCAAGCCTTCCTGGAGGTCGGTATTAATGCGCGATTGATGCAAAAGCAAGGTTTCAGTGCTAATCAACTTTTCATTGAGAGTCTCTTTTAAATCACGCAAATCTGACGCAGATTCCATAAGAGAGCCCGTCAGTTGCTGGAGATGAGAGTAGCGGTCCATCTCCAGAGAATCAAAACCCTCTGCCTCGCCGGAGGATTCGATCTGTTCGCGGCGATAGTCAATTTGCGCTTCGGTTTCAGTGCCCAGACGCCTGACTTGGCCCTGAAGACGATCGACTGTAGCGTCCATCTCATCAAGAAATTGGTTGAACTCGCTAAGCTGTTCTTCCACCCGGCCGCGAAAGATTATATTTTCGCCCGATAGATTAACCAGGGTGTCGAGCACTTCTGCGCCTATCCTGACGACTTCCTTGATTTCACCCTTTATGGCATTGCTATCCAGAGCTGCTTGCTGAGTCGTTCTAGGGGGCTGCACGTCCTGATCTATCTGCTGCTGACCGCTGGCCAGCGCAGTCTGTTCAGAAAGGGTTGGGGACCTGGCAAAGCCGGGAACGGAATCGGATGTCGGCTCCTCCTCTTCAGGCTGTTCATCTGAGCTCTCATTCTCAAGGTCATCAATTTGTTTTCGCAGAATACTGGAGTCACCACTGTGAGCTATTTGGCGAATAATGTCATAGGCACTGACGAGCTTTTCCTGCTGTGTAATAGCGGTCTTAAAAAAACGCTTGTCATAAATCTTCGTTTCATCGATCAACGATTCGATTGCGTGAGCGCGATCTCCGAGCGCACCGAATCCGGCCATACGTGCGCCACCTTTTAGAGTATGCAAATCACGCTTTAGTCGATCGGCAAATTCTGTCTCTGTGGGGCTGGATCGCCATGCCATTACCAACTCTTCAATATGGCTGACAATATCATCGGCTTCCTCCACAAACACGCCGACAATTTCATTGTCGAGCTCTGTATCAACCAGCGATGTGGAACGGATTGTTTCAGATTCTGGCTCACTCACTTGCGGATGCGCGGGCTCAGTCTCGATATCAGTGCTTTCCATATCGACTAGCGGCTCTGTAATATCGCCTTCAGGCACCGTGAATACGAACTCTGGCGGCGCTGAAGCTTGACCCTCATCCGGCAGCCGCTGCTCGCTTTCATCAACATAATCCGACACTAGCTCAATGGGCTGATTACTGTGGGATTGCGTGGCGCTCCACTGATGTTCGCGGCATTCGCTCAACTTAACCTTTTCAGCCAACCGCTGAGTGAGCTGCTCTTCTATTGTCAATAAACCATTTTTCTCAGACTCTGAAAGCGCAACGAGATCCTGATCAGCCGCCAACATATCAAACAGATTGAGTAAGTTTTCATGGCTGTCTTTTAAGCTATCAACTATCTCCTGATCCGGCATCATGCCTATTTTCAACAGCAGCTCATAGATACGATTCATCAGCTCGGCCAACTGCAGGATGGGTACAATATCCTGCTCAACTAACTGATCAAGTATCGCGTTGAGATCGCTGACAAATTCATTGAAAATGACTCGAGGGGGAGCAGTTTGATGTTGTAAGTAATCATATAGGGCCGGATAATCCTGAAGCGACAATAACCCTTGCGCCATAAGCCTTTTGACCGCTGCAAAATCCTTGCCGTCATAGTCGCTATCGGGTTGTCGCACTAGATGGCCGACGGCTTTTTCGCGCAACTCGGCAAGACGCGCACGAAACATCGGCAGACCTGCTAACTCTTCGGCCACGCCGTCGGTCATCTCGACAAGGGTGTAGCGGATGTAATCTGCAGAATTCTCGACCAAGTGGACAATGTCTTCATCGAGACAAATATGATGGTGATGCAATTCTTTGATAAATTCTTCAATCGGCGTGACCAGATCACCAAGGTCGGAAAAATCTGCCATCTCCGCCGTGCCTTTTAATGTGTGCAGCGCTCTCTGCAAGGCGAAGGGTGGGGTTTGATAAATTGGTGCTGTACTGCGAGCTTCGATGACAAAATCGTCGATTGTTTTTAAATGATCCTGAGCTTCATTGACAAAAATCTCCAACAATATTGCCTCATGATCATCGCCCTCAGACAGATCTTTATCGGCAACATCCTCTTTCTGACAAGATGCTGGCGGCGTTTCAATTCCTGTGTCCAACACCTCACTGTGATTCTCAAGTGTTGGTGCAGAGTCCGAATCAAGCCCTCCTGGAGCCACGGCCTCAAGCAGAACCGTGGGTAGTTGATGCATTCTTTCACCGCCAGCGAGACGGTTCGCTACTTCGACAATTCTGCTAATGCATTCAGGATCCTGAATAGGATGCTGTTCGGCGAAGGCTTTAACCATCGCAAAAAATGACTGGATAGCTGCCTCAACGAGATCCACCATAACGTCACTGCAATTGACGCGCCCATCAATTACATGATTAAGCATCTCTTCAAGTGACCAAGCCAAATTGCCAAGATCTGTGGCACCGACCATACGTCCGCTACCCTTAAGTGTGTGGAATGAGCGACGGACGGTGATTAATAAGTCTTTGTCCTCAAGCTGGTTTTTCCAGTCAGGCAAAAGGGTTCTCAGTGACTCAAGAACCTCGTCAGCTTCCTCCACAAAGATCTCAATAATCTCTGCATCCACCACATCTTCTTCATCTTCAGCAAAGCTCGTCTCTTGCTGCACCACCGCGTCACTGTGTTGCGTGAACGCCTCCTCAATAGCCACTGCAACGAATGGCTCTTGCTGCTCCAATGAGACTAGCTCTGCTAATATCTCCTCTGGTTCAGCGTGTAACTCGTCGGCACTGTTGTCCGTCTGTTGATTCAGCCCTGCAGAATGATCGACTTTATCTTCAGCTAATAAGGCGTGGATACTCTCCTCAGCAGCAGTCAGCACATCATCTTGCTGCTCATCCGTTTCGCTGTGAAAGCGCTCCAGATAGTACTCAACAATCGTGATCGCATCAGCAAAAGTGTCGAGAGTATGCCATTCGATCTCGCGACCCTGCCCACTAATCATATTCTCAACATGTTTGCCACAGCCGCCAACGACCGAAGCAGCGCGAGACAGACCAATAATACGCAACGCCCCTTGTAGCTCAGCAAACAGTTGCGGCAGATGGGAGAGTAGCTGTAAATCCCACTGAGAATTGATAAATGCAACAACAGCTTCTTTAATGCGCTCGATACCAGTGCGCGATTCAGCTAGCAACGCCTGACTCGCGCTATCGAATTCAAATTGATTCTGTTGACTATCTAGATCAACTGTTCCAGAAAATTTATCGGGACTAGCAGCCCAAGTATTCAACGCCAACTCGATTTCAGCAAGACTCTGAACCGCATCGGTAACGTCCTGATCATTAATTCCTGAGCCATCACCGGCAAAACTTTTTCGTAATTTTTTATCAATGTTACTGATTGCATCACGCAACTTTCCCTGACCGACTAGGGCCAGTGAATCTGCCATATTGGTTAACACTGGCAACGTTTCACGAACTTCGTCGGCAGAGAGTCCTCCTTCGACAGAGAATCGTTCCAGTGCAGAGCGGACATTCGCCAACTCTCCCTGAATCGCTGTGACAAGGGAACGAACTACCAATGGATCATACTGAGGTATCAACTGTCCCAGCTCCGGACTGATGGTCCCAGAAGGAAATGCATTGGCCAGATTATAGTCATGCCAAATCGCCTGTAACTGAACGGAGTCAGGCTGAATTGTGGTGAGATAGTAGAGCAGGTTTTTCAACAGCCCTACATTCGGGGCACAGATCTCTCCAGAGATAGCCTCTTTAGCCTGAATTTTTAATTGCGTATCCAGTGCGCGAAAGAGTTTTTTTAGGGCGATGCTAAAGGTGATTTCACCGGCGGCAATAAGTCCCAGCACCTGCCGTGCAGCGTGCCATAAACTCTCTCGCCAAGTGCCTTTTGACAAGTCACCCACACGCCGGAGAACTTTTTCCAGATTGGCGTAATTGGCGTCTTTTTCCTGTCCTTTTATCAGCTTAATTAGCGACAGTTGATAAACCTGCCGAAGCCGCTTAATTACGTCGCTGGTTGCCGGATTTGAATCAACTCTAATCTGATTTTCAGCTAGCTTTTTAAAGGCCGATAAATCCGGTGAAAATAAAATCCCTTCGGAAATAAGGGACTGTCCCTGGGCCGCTCGCAAATCATTCAGCAATAGAATAAGCGACTCGGGACGATCTTCACGACTAGAGAGTATTTGCCGCAGATAGATGGGCAGTTTGACGATCGCATGAACCAGAATTTCGCAAGCTTCATTAATATTTGAAACTTTTTTGTCAATGATCGCCTGAGTTAAGGCTTCCATTTCTTCAACCAGCAAAATACAGCCTTCACATTCAAGTATTTTAAACGGGCCGATAATTTGGTGGAGGTGGCCAATACAAAAATGTATTTTCGTTTCATCACTGGTATTTTGCGTAAAGATTTCTAATTCACTAAAGGCAGCATTGAGACTGTTTTCGATTTCTTCTATCAGCCATTCAAGTCCTGCGAATGTCTTTACACTTTTAATTTGAACGTCGCTCATTGAGCTTCTCCCTGTTCAATGGCCTCGACCTTGGTATAAGCCTGAATACTTCGCGGCATAGTGCGTGCATAGCCTTCCGGTATCCAGTTACTCAATTCCCCTAGACCTAACATCAGGCAGCCATGATTATCCAGATGATTGATTAGCTGATTGACTATCTCGCGACGCTTCCAGCGACGAAAATAAACCAGCATATTCTGGCAATAAATCAGGTGCATTTTGCGCCGCATCAGAGGTGATCTATCGGTCAGTATGTTGCTCGTCAAGAAGCAAACCCGTTGCCGCAATTCGGTTTTTACGCGCCATAAATGATCGCCAACCTGGTCAAAATAATCACGACATACAGGCGCATCAACCATCGCCATTTTGCTTGTTCGATAGATGCCTCGACGCGCATGAAAAATCGCCTCGCGACTGATATCAGTCCCTATAATTCCGAAGCGCGGTTCTCGGCCCACTTCTCTCATCGCACGCTCAACAGTAATAGCCAATGAGTAGGCTTCTTCGCCGGTTGAGCACCCCAGGCTCCAAACCCACAATGGCCCGCTGAAAGCGTCTTGATTAATTGTCTCCTTGACCCAGCTTGACACAAAATCAATGGACGGCCGGTGACGAAAAAAGCTGGTTTCCTTAACCAGTAAACTGTCCACCAAACCACTCCACTCTTGAGCTCCCCTTGTGACATCAAGAGCCTCATTGAGATACTCATTAATATCGGGACAACCCAGCTCCTCCATTCTTCGATTGAGAAATAGCGCCAAGGCGTGCTCACGATCAGGCGTAATGTGCACTCCTGTTCGCTCTTCGATAGCCGCGGCCCAAATAGTGAAATCGCCAAAATCACTCGTTCGAAGGATTTTACGCGCTGGCTTGTTCGCCATCGGAAAGCCCTTATTTGCCGACTATCAGGTGTTTTTCCGACTGGTATCAGTCAACATTGCTTCAATTTCCGCTTCAAATTCTTCGAAATGTAAAAGCTCGTCTTCTCCATCCACCTGCAAATCTTCGTCATGATCCTGATCAATCTCTGCAACCGAGGTAAAATCAAGATTAAGCAGCTCGTGACCGTTATGCTCATCCATGTCGGGCGCGTCTCCATCTAACTCGCTATCGGCATTAACCTGTTCCTCTGAATCGGTGGCTACTGCAAACATGGCTCCCAGCTGCTGATCATCAATCTCTTTCGGGTATTCATTGATAGGCTCTTCGGTCGAATGGTTCTGTTTTTCACTGTGCGAGTCAGGAAGAATGAAGCCACTCACCGACTTCTTCATTTCTATTGCCATCTCTGCCAGCTCGCCAATAGATGAGGCGGTGTCATTGGTGCCAGAAAGAGTTTGAGAAGTAATTTCTTGAATCACATTCATGGTGTTGGAAATATGGCCAGACGTGGTGGCCTGATGCTTCGCCGCTTCAGAAATATCCTGGATTAACTCCGCAAGATTGGTCGATACATTTTCAATCTCTTCCAATGCGATACCTGCACTGTGGGCAAGTTCGGCGCCCTTAACAACCTCAGCAGTTGTCTGTTCCATTGAGTTCACCGCTTCATTGGTATCGGTTTGAATGGTCTTAACGAGTCCAGCGATCTGCTTGGTCGCTGTCGCTGAGCGCTCTGCAAGTCGCTGCACTTCGTCAGCTACCACCGCAAAACCACGACCTGCCTCGCCGGCCATCGCCGCTTGAATCGCGGCATTCAATGCAAGAATATTGGTCTGCTCGGCGATTTCGTTTATCAGCGATACGATGTCACCAATTTCCTGAGAGCTTTCGCCCAAACGCTTAATGCGCTTTGATGTGTCCTGGATCTGCTCGCGAATAGTATCCATGCCCTCGATCGTATTGCGCACAACCTGTGAGCCATTTTTCGCGATCGAAACCGATCGCTCAGCTACAGCGGCAGACTCGGCCGAATTGGAAGAGACCTGATCAATAGTAATCGCCATCTCGTTAATTGCCGCGGATACGCCTGCAATTTCCTGCGCCTGATGCTCGGCGCTTTCTGCAAGCTGCAGAGAGGTAGCGCTCGTGGCATCCGCTGATCGGGCAAGCTTAGCCGACGAACCAGCAACATTTTCAACCAAACTCCTCAGTTCGGCGATGGCAAAGTTGATCGAGTCTGCAATGGTACCCGTGAAGTCTTCAGTTACTGTGGCTTCAACTGTGAGGTCACCGTCTGCCAGATCCGAAATATCATCCAGTAACTGCAAGATAGCCTGCTGGTTTTTGTCTTTTATCTGTTCAGATTCAATAAGGTTAAGACGCGTGATTCTGAAGTTGATAAAACCCAGCATAACCAATGCGGCAAAAAATCCAGCGACCGCAGCCAAGGTGGTCATATCATTAAATACACGCTGTCCAGCGCTACTTAGCCCTGCAACTGTGTTGTCCAAACCATCTAACTGCGTGAGTAAAACGGGAACATCAACCAAGAGAGCCGCTGCGGACTGACGGGCGACAGAGAGGTCATCGGCGGAGTCATAAATACGATCGATGTCACTGGCAACTACATCAAATGATTCTTGAATGCGATCGATACTGGCAAGTGCTTCTTTGTTGGTAACCTTAGTTATACCGAGAATAAAGTTGCCGTTTTTCATTGAGTCGAGGGTATCGCGAAAGACATTAGAGTCACTCTTAAATTGGTCTGCGGCAACATTGGCATCACCACTGCCAAAAATCATTTTGTCAATATTGCGACCAATCCGCTCAATCAACCACAACTGCTCCTGCGCAATAGCAATTTGTCCAGCTGGCGCTGACTGGGCAATCAAGGAATCCACCACCTGCCCAGAGTTGTCCTGTACACGCGGCAACTTGGCATTCAACTCATTGGCAACGGTGGATACAAACATTACCGTTTCTCGGCTGTCAGTTAAAAGATTTAACTCTTCACGGACCCGATGCCAGCTTGCAGTTACACCTCGAATCTGCGGCCTAGAGATCTCATTCTGTGCTTGCAGATCCAACTGTAAAGTTGTCCACAGTGTATTCATTTCCTGCGTCAAACCAGCCAGAGCATCGAAAGTGTCCTCTCTGGCGGCGCTGGCATCATCTGCCAATTTGGCAATACGCAATGCCTTAACCCGGAGGTTTGCGATACTTTGGATGTTGGCCTGATCGTTTTTAGCCTGTTTGTTAACCTCGATAACACTGTATGCCCCAAAGGCCAAGCAGGCGACGCCCAGTACGATAATCAAATTGCGAAAGTACGATCCTTTGCCAGTACTCTTACTCATGTAATCCTCCATGTTGATTCGATGGTGCTTTGATTTATCTGCGTTACACCGCGCAATAATCTAGACGGCGACACTCATAAACTGATCGTCCTCAAGCAGCTTTTTCGCGCAAAAAAGCGGTAGTGTTTGATGCTCTTCAACAAAAATGCCATCGATAAAACTGGCCATTGGACCCTGACTAGACGACGCTTGATGAAGGTCGACGGCGAGAGATTTAATTCCCTGGACTCCATCGACTACAACACCGACGTAGACGCCGTTAATATCCAGAACAAGCACGCGCCGCTCTCGCATAGTGCTACTTAATCTACCACCCAGAAAGGCCGCGAGATCAATAATCGGCAGCAACCGGCCTCTAACATTCGCGAGGCCGCTAACCCAAGATTTAACTCGCGGCAGCTTTGTCGACTCGGGCAGTTCAAGTATTTCACTGACCTCATTAAGTGGCATTACGTAGTCGTTGCCGAGCAGGCTGAACGCGATTAACTTGCGCATCTCGACAATTTCTTTTTGCGCAGGGAGTCCGTAAACCGACTGACTGAAACGGCTAGCCACATTGCTGATTGCTGAGAAAAATTTCTCCACGTTAGGCACGACGTTATTTACCTAATTGAGAACGGCAGTAATTGCAGAGACCAACTGTCTCTCATCGATTGGCTTAACCAGATAGGCCTTGGCACCTTGGCGTTCACCCCAGACCTGATCCGCCTGCTGATTTTTGGCGGTAACAATAATGACGGGAATGTGCTGGGTGTCTTTGCCACGACTAAGCTGCCGGGTTGCCTGAAACCCATTCAGTCCAGGCATAACAATATCCATTAAAACTACATCTGGCTGCTCATCGCGCGCCAAATTAAGACCCTGCTGACCAGAGTCCGCAGAGAGTACTGAAAATCCATTGCGTTCAAGAATGTTGGCTAACTTATATGTCTCCGTGGGAGAGTCATCCACAATCAATACTTTTGCCATTTGATCAAACCTCTAAGTCCTTTAGTTAGTTATGGGTATGCTTTTCCAGTACATCGAGTAATTCTGCACGACCAAAGGGTTTGGTCAGATAATCATCGGCCCCAACGATTCGACCTTTGGCCTTATCAAAAAGACCATCTTTGCTCGACAACATAATGACGGGTGTAGATTTATAGTCGGGATTATTTTTGATTAATGCGCAGGTTTGGTAGCCATCGAGACGGGGCATCATGATGTCAATGAAAATCACATCTGGTCTGATATCGACGATTTTGGATAAGGAATCAAAACCATCTGACGCTGTAGATACATCGCAGCCAGCTTTTGCTAACAATGTTTCTGCCGTGCGTCTTATTGTATTACTGTCATCTATGACGAGCACTTTAAGGCCCTGAACATCCATATTATCACCACTTTAAAACCACTTAACGCCTCAAGTACTGCCAATGTCACTCAAGTTATGGAATTTTAAACACACTTGTAATATATAATCCACACACCTGTAAATTTAATAATAAATTTGATCTATAGGTCACAGATTTTTTTTTGGGGCACCGGCATCTCAATTGCCATATTCAGTTATAGCGCAAATCTCAGCTTAAGGTTGTCATTTTATGAGCACTACGCTTGGGGTCATTATGGACCCGATCCAATCTATATCATTTACAAAGGACTCAACTCTGGCGATCTTATGGGCGGCTCAAGCCCAGGGATTTGAACTTTTTTATATGCAACAGCATGATCTATTTATCGAAAATGGTGAGCCGAAAGCGCAGCTGCGTCCGTTAAAGGTATTTGATGATCCAGACAAATGGTTCGAATTGGGCGAGAGTAAAGTCGCTCCTCTCGAGGAAATGGATGTCCTGTTAATGCGCAAAGATCCGCCTTTCGACAGTGAATTTATCTATTCGACCTATATCCTCGAAGCCGCAGAAAACCGCGGTTCTCTGGTGATCAACAAACCGCAAAGTCTGCGTGATTGCAATGAAAAGGTATTTGCCACACAGTTTCCACAATGCACCCCGCCACTATTGGTCAGCCGTGATCAAGAACGCTTGAAAGGCTTTTTAGCGGAGCATAAAGATGCCGTCTATAAACCACTTGATGGTATGGGTGGCACATCGATTTTCCGTGCTATCGAGGGTGACCAAAACCTCAATGTTATTCTTGAAACGCTCACCAACTATGGTCAGCAGATGATTATGGCGCAAAAGTATTTGCCGGAAATTACTCTGGGTGACAAGCGCATTCTAGTCGTCGATGGTGTCGTTATCCCGTTCTGTCTGGCGCGAATACCAACTGGTAGTGATTTTCGCGGCAACCTTGCAGCAGGCGGTCGTGGCGTCGTGCAACCGCTCAGCGAACGCGATCATTGGATCGCCCAACAGGTTGCACCGGCACTGAAAGAGCGCGGACTGATTTTTGTCGGCCTGGATATAATTGGCGATTATCTCACAGAGATAAATGTGACAAGCCCAACCTGTATCCGCGAGATTGACAGTGCTGAAAACACTCAGATTGGTGAGCAACTGATCAATGCTATACGCGCAAAACTGACCCAGTCGGGCCGGCGATAGTGTCGAGTCACTGGAACCGGCAATGGAGAATTTAATCGGCGGCTGCTGGAACACTAACCCACAACGTCTGCGCAGGACGTTCATAGCGGCACTGGTCTTTCATTTTTTTGTGCTAATTGGGCTGGGTTTTACCCTGCCATCCAGTTCAAATCCAAGCCCATCCTTGGAGGTCACATTAACGCAATACCATAGCGATGACACACCCGATAAGGCCGATTTTATTGCTCGAACCAACCAGTTTGGCAGTGACGATCAGGCGCAGGCCCTGCCAGCCACAACCGACCTCCAGTCGGCGCTTGAGAGTCAAGATCAGTTTCGCGCCTCAGCTCGTCAGCAACAGCGACCCGAGCCCAGTGCGCAGGTCGTTGTGAGTCATAGTGGTAATGGCGGCATTTCCCAGAACAACGAGTCAGACAATCACAGCGCTGTGTATTCAGAAGATCGTGATATTGATGCCATGCGCGCAGAACTTGACCGGTTGAAACAGGCCTATAGCCAACTTCCAAGAGTCCTGCGTATGACGTCGGTGTCAGCTAAATCAACAGATGAGGCGGCCTACATGGATTATTTCGAACAGCGGGTAGAGCAGATCGGCAATGTAAATTACCCAAGAGAAGCTCGCTCACGACGAATGTTTGGTCGTGTGCAGCTAGTTGTCGTGCTAATGGCTAATGGCAACATAAAGCGTATCGAGGTTTCAAAAAGTTCTGGTTCTCGATTGCTGGATCAGGCCGCGGTGCGCTCTGTGCAACTTGCGTCTCCTTTTAAAGCCTTCCCTGCAGAGCTATACGGCCGTGATGAAATTCATATTATTCGCACTTGGCAATATCAGTCCAATAATGTACTCACCACAAACTAATCCGACCCTGGCCTTGAGTTTGGCGTCATAAAACCCCATATTGTTAAGTATGGAAACGTTAAAACCAAAAAAGATAAGCAGCCTAAAAAATCACTTTCTGCTGGCGATGCCGGGGCTCAATGATCCGACTTTTTCTGACTCCGTTGTGTACATCTGCGAACACAACTCGGAGGGTGCCATGGGTTTGATTGTGAATAACCAAATCGATGTGCCCGTTAAGGCGATATTTGATCAGTTAAAGCTTAATTATGAAGATGAATTCGCACGATCACTGCTCTTTGACGGCGGCCCAGTCCAGCGCGACCGCGGTTTTATCTTGCATGCCAGCTGTGACCAGCAATGGGAGTCGACCCTGGCTATTTCCGATCAGGTCAGCTTGACCGCATCGAGGGATATCCTCGCTGATATGGCTGTGGGTAAAGGCCCAAAAGATTCTCTGATTACATTGGGTTACTCGAGCTGGACAGCCGGTCAGCTTGAGCGAGAGTTGAGTCAAAATAGCTGGCTTACCATTCCGGCAGACGCCGAAATCATCTTTAAGACAGATTGCGCCAAGCGCGCCTCAGCGGCCGCACTGAGCATTGGCCTGGATCTGAGGATGCTCTCACATCAAGCCGGTCATGCCTGAGGACAACAAGCCCAAGAGACTGCTGGGCTTTGACTATGGTCTCAAACAGATCGGCGTTGCCAGCGGCCAAACCCTGACTTCGTCTGCCACCGGCCTGACTATTCTCAAGGCGGTCGATGGCATTCCCAACTGGTCTCAGGTAGAAAAACTGTTAACAGAATGGGACCCAGATCTAGTCGTGGTGGGACTGCCCTTAAATATGGATGACAGTGAAAGTGAGCTAAGTGGACGAGCGCGAAAGTTTGCTCGCCGCTTTCAAGGTCGTTTCGCCGTTGAGGTAGAAATGGTCGATGAGCGTTTGACCAGCCGTGAGGCAAAATCCATGGGCAGGGAACAGGGCAATCAAGATCTGACTAAGATTGATCATGTCGCCGCCGCGCTTATTTTACAGAGCTGGCTCGACTCACCCTCTATAGGGAGTCCACCTTAAACTGGCTCCTCCTTACCAGCGTAATTTATCAGAGTAATCTTCTTCAATAGACAGATTGTCTGCGCTCGCGCCGAGCTCATCGACATAGGTGTCTGACTGCATTTTTATCATCAGGCGCAAATCATTTTTTGAATCCGCATGGGCGATGGCATTTTCGTAGCTAATCTGCTCTTGGACATAAAGCTCATAGAGCGCCTGATCAAACGTTTGCATGCCATGTTCAGTGGAATTGCCCATAATTTCTTTCAGCTTGTGTACCTCTCCTTTGCGAATAGTGTCAGCGACCAACGGCGTGTTGAGCAGAATTTCAATCGCCGCGCGACGGCTATCCCCCTCGAGAGTGGGCACCAGTTGCTGAGCGACGATGCCACGCATATTTAACGATAGATCCATCCACATTTGAGCATGGCGATCTGCCGGGAAAAAATGACTGATACGATCGAGTGCCTGGTTGGCATTATTGGCGTGCAATGTAGCCAGCACTAGGTGGCCTGTCTCAGCGAAAGTGATGGCGTGCTGCATGGTTTCAGGCGTGCGGATCTCACCAATCAAAATCACATCCGGAGCCTGACGCAAGGTGTTTTTCAATGCCACCTCAAACGACTCCGTATCCACGCCGACTTCGCGTTGGGTAATAATACAGCCCTGATGCTGATGGACAAATTCGATGGGATCTTCAATCGAGACGATATGGCCTCGACTATTTTTGTTGCGATGCCCTATCAAGGCGGCGAGAGAGGTAGACTTACCGGTGCCAGTAGCACCAACAAAAATAACGATGCCGCGCTTGTTCATCACCAGCTCTTTTAGAATCGGCGGCAACAATAGTGACTCAGGCGTGGGAATTTCGCTCTCAATGCGTCGCAGTACCATGCCAATCTCACCGCTCTGGTAAAACGCACTGGCTCTAAAACGCCCTGCGCTTTGACTGACAACAGCAAAATTGAGCTCTTTGTATTGTTTAAACTCCTCCTTCTGGTCAGGCTTCATGGTGCTAAAAACCAGTGCCTCGCAATGACTTTGCGAAAGTTTCTTTTTACTGATTGGCATCACTGCGCCATTGACCTTAAGGCAGGGTGGCAAACCAACGGTAATAAACAGGTCCGAGGCCTTCTTACTGACCATGTAATTAACCAGGTCTTCGAATGTCTGATCTAACATAGCTTTCCTCCTTAAAAACTATCTGGCATTTTAGCTTTTTCACGGGCCACATCTGGACTGATTAAGCGCTGACCGATCAGGTTTTGTAAACATTGATCGAGGGTCTGCATACCCAGGGCACCACCGGTTTGGATCGCAGAATACATCTGTGCAACTTTATCCTCACGGATCAAGTTGCGGATTGCCGGTGAGCCGATCATAATTTCGTGGGCAGCCACACGTCCACCACCAATTTTTTTCAGTAGCGTTTGCGAAATCACCGCCTGCAGCGATTCTGATAGCATTGATCGAATCATCGATTTTTCGCTGCCAGGAAACACATCGACAACCCTGTCGATAGTCTTTGCCGCCGAGGTTGTGTGCAATGTGCCAAACACTAAGTGGCCCGTTTCGGCCGCTGTGAGCGCCAACCTAATAGTTTCGAGATCGCGCAACTCACCCACCAATACAACATCCGGATCTTCACGCAAGGCCGATCGCAAGGCTTCACTAAAGCCAAGCGTATCGCGGTGTACTTCACGCTGATTGACCAGACACTTTTTACTCTGATGAACAAACTCTATCGGGTCTTCAATGGTCAAGATATGGTCGTAGCGATTATCGTTAACATAATCAACCATGGCCGCCAATGTGGTCGATTTTCCCGACCCCGTGGGCCCAGTGACCAACACCAGTCCGCGTGGCATCAGCGCCAGTTTTTTAAAGATATCACCCATGCCAAGCTGTTCAAGAGTCAACACTTTCGAGGGAATGGTCCGAAAAACTGCGGCCGCACCGCGATTTTGGTAGAACACATTGACACGAAATCGAGCGATTCCGGGAACATCAAACGAAAAATCCGTTTCGAGAAATTCCTCAAAGTCCCTTCTCTGCTTGTCATTCATTATTTCGTAGATCAAACTGTGGACTTGGCGGTGTTCCATGGCAGGCAGATTGATCCGCCGCACGTCGCCATCGATTCTAATAATGGGGGGAAGGCCCGCGGAAATGTGTAAATCTGACGCCCCCTCTTTGGCGCTAAAAGCCAATAATTCCGTTATATCCATGCTCTATCTCGCTTATTCCTTGCGGCAAGTAATGTTGCGTTAAACTCCTAATAACCTGATAAGTATATGCCAAAGATAAAAAATAACATTGACCGCGTGAGCAAACGTATCGATCAGAGTGCAACCGAGTGCGGGCGGGCCCCTAGCGACATACTTTTATTAGCCGTCAGCAAGACTCGCAGCACTGATGAAATTCGCCGCGCCATGGACGCTGGACTGACGCACTTTGCAGAAAATTATCTACAGGAAGCGCTCGACAAAATCTCGCAGCTAGAGGATGAAGATCTGCATTGGCATTTTATTGGCCCGCTACAATCCAACAAAACCCGCAGTGTGGCCGAGCATTTCAACTGGGTACACAGCGTCGATCGCTTAAAAATCGCTCAACGCCTCAACGATCAGCGTCCTGAGGAGCTGGGGCCACTGAATATCTGCTTGCAGGTCAATATCGACCATGAACCCAGCAAGTCTGGTTTGCTGGCAGACGCCGTGCTAACGGTTGCGCTGGAGGTCGTTAAATTGCCCAATCTGCGACTGCGTGGACTGATGGCTATTCCGCAAGCGGAGCCGAGTTTCGAACAGCAGAAAATAGCATTTCAAAAGCTCGCTGAATTGCGCGAGCATATCAACCAGTCACTGGACAATTCAGAGAAATTGGATACCCTCTCCATGGGCATGTCCAACGATCTTGAGGCCGCAGTTTCGCAGGGCTCCACAATTGTTCGGGTGGGTACGGATATATTTGGCAAGAGAGAGTAGCACTAATGGATAATATCGCATTTATTGGCGGTGGCAATATGGCCTCATGCATTATCGGTGGCATGCTGGCGAATGGCTTTCAGGCGCAACAGATTTGCGTCAGTAATCCCGGTCAAGAAAAACGCGAACGTCTTCAACAGGCCTATGGCATCGCCACAACCGCCGACAATCACGCCGCCGTTGCAAATGCTGACATCGTAGTAATGGCAGTCAAGCCTCAAATTATGGGCACAGTCGTTAAAGAGCTCGCAGCTTCAATAGGCCCCGAAACTGCGGTGGTTTCGATCGCCGCGGGTATTCAACTTGCCGATTTTCAGCTCTGGCTGGGCAGCAGCCAAGCCATTGTCAGGGTAATGCCAAATACACCTTCGATGGTACGCTGCGGTGCTGCGGGTTTGTTTGCCAATAATTTGGTCAGTGAAGAACAAAAGCGATCGATTGAGACGATGTTTAACGCAGTCGGCATATCTTGCTGGGTTGACAATGAAGCGCTAATTGACGCCGTCACAGCCGTATCGGGAAGCGGACCCGCTTATTTTTTCCTGATAATGGAAACCATGCAACGGATTGGCGAAGAGCTGGGCTTATCCGAACAGACCGCACGCGAGTTGACGATTCAGACGGCTCTTGGCGCGGCTAAGATGGCCAGTGCCGGCGAACTCGACACAACACAGCTGCGCAAGCAGGTAACCTCTCCCGGCGGCACAACCCAAGCCGCCATTGCAACCTTTCAATCGTTGGATATCGAGGACAGTTTTCGTCAGGCCATGCAATCTGTCGTAAAACGCGCTCGGGAAATGGCTAGTGAGTTTTCCAGCTAAAATAATAATAAGTAACCCTAAGGACTATTTATGAACGCGCTTGGTGGAACGCCGATTTATCTTCTCAGCTTAGCGGTACAAATCTACAGTTTTATACTGCTGATCAGACTGCTTCTGCAATTGGTGCAAGCTGATTTTTTTAACCCGATCTCGCAGACCATGTTTAAGCTCTCGGCACCAGTTGTCACACCTCTGAGTAAATTATTTCCTACCATCGGAACCCTCAATCTTGCGGTGCTGGCAGCGGCCATTTTGGTAAAGTGGTTGTTTTATCTGGTGATGGGCCTGGCCACCGGGGTCGGCCTGCTGGAAATAGTGTTATATATTCCGATCGCCGCCTTTGATCTGCTCTATGCATTGATAGAAATTTATTTCTGGGGCATTTTTATTCTCGCTATTTCCAGCTGGGTGGGCACAACCAACCATCCGTCGGTTCAGTTGGTGGGGCAGATTACTGAGCCTTATCTACGGCCTTTTCGCAAGGTGATTCCGCCGATTGGTATGATGGATATCTCGCCAATGGTCGCCATCCTCAGTTTAATGGTTATTCGCAATAAGCTGCTGCCGATACTCGGTGGTATGGTGCAATCACTGGTTAGCTAGCAGTCATCAAGGCGCCGGATCGGGATATTGCTGGTACACCTCATCGAGATCCGCTTTAACCTCGTCAGACAGAGCGACCTGACAGGCATCAATGTTTTGCTTGAGTTGCTCCATGGTGGTGGCACCAATCAAGCAGCTGGCGACAAAGGGCTGCTGGCAAATAAATGCCAGCGACAGCTCAACCAGGCTCAATCCGTGTTTTTTCGCCACATCGTAATAGGCCTGTGTCGCAGCTTGAGAGGTTATTCCACTGTACCGTGCAAAGCGCGGGAAAAGGTCTATTCGTGATCCAGCAGGCATAGCGCCATGCATATATTTTCCGCTGAGAACACCGAAGGCAAGCGGCGAGTAGGCTAATAAACCAATCTCTTCGCGGATGGCCATCTCCGCCAGACCGTTTTCAAATAGCCGGGATAAAATACTATAGGGATTCTGAATGCTGACAACCTGAGGCATATCCCGCTCACGAGACAGGCGCAGGTACTCCATCAAACCCCAGGGAGTCTCATTCGATATGCCAATATGTTTGACCAACCCTTCAGCCACCAACTGCGACAGCTCGGTCATGGTTTCTTCAATCGCGATACCATCAAGACTGGGGCGGTGAGTGTAACCGCGCTGGCCAAAATAGTTGGTCATGCGTTCCGGCCAGTGAACCTGATAGAGGTCGACATAATCTGTTTGCAGACGCTCCAGAGATCCTTCGATTGCACGACGAATATGGTCTGCACTGAGTCGTGAACCGCCTCTAATATGATTGACGCCAAGAACGCTTGAGGGGCCCGCAACCTTGGTCGCCAGAACAATTTCTTTACGTTTGCCGGTCTGCCTCAGCCACTCGCCGACGTAGGTCTCGGTCAACCCAGCGGTCTCTTCTCGGGCTGGCACTGGATACATCTCTGCGACATCAAGTAGATTGATACCCTTTGAAACCGCATAATCCATCTGCTCGCAGGCTTCTTCCGAGGAGTTTTGTTCGCCGTAGGTCATGGTCCCCAAACCAACCAACGACACTTCTATATCAGTATTTCCCAAAGTCTTGTAAATCATGCTTTTCTATCCGGGCAAGTTGAGAACCCAGTCTAGCCGACTATGGTCGGATAAAAAATAGTCTATGCTTGGGTGCGTTCAAAGTTGCAGTGTAAATTGCATTGAAAGTTGCGTTAACCAAGGCAGCCTCTTAGACTCAACAGCTTAAACCAGAGCAGTGCATTCATGGCATTAAACATCCGCGAAAACTCCGTCGGCATCGTAGCGGCAGAAAAGATCCTTATCGACACGCCACTTACCCTAGCATGCGGCGTGGTGCTGGCCAGCCATGAGCTGATGGTTGAGACCTATGGCACGCTGAATGCTGACAAAAGTAATGCGCTACTGATTTGTCATGCCCTGAGCGGCAGCCACCACGCCGCAGGATTCTACGCTGGCGACGACAAACCAGGTTGGTGGGACAGTTATATTGGTCCCGGTAAACCGATGGACACTAATCGCTTTTTTGTTGTTTCGCTAAACAATATAGGCAGCTGCTTTGGCAGCACCGGTCCGACCTCAATCAACCCTCAAACCGGCGAGCCCTGGGGCGCGCAATTCCCCTCTCTGCGTGCTAGAGACTGGGTGGAATCGCAACGATTGCTCATGGAGCATCTCGGCATCCAGCGCTGGGCAGCGGTAATCGGCGGCAGTCTAGGCGGTATGCAGGCGATGCGCTGGGCGCTGGAACATCCGGATAAACTGGCTAATAGTATTGTGATTGCTTCGTCGATGAAGCTTTCCGCGCAAAATATTGCCTTTAATGAGATTGCCCGCCGCGCCATCAAATCAGATCCGGAATTTTGTGATGGCCAGTACTTGGAGAAAGATACCGCGCCGCGCCGCGGTTTAGCGCTGGCACGTATGATTGGTCATGTAACCTATCTGTCAGATGAGTTGATGGGGCAGAAATTTGGCCGCGAACTGCGTTCGGGGACCTTTTCTCAGGGAGATGCTGAACCGATTGAGTTTCAGATTGAGAGTTATCTCAACTATCAGGGTGATAAATTCTCCGGCGACTTTGATGCCAACGCGTATATTTTGATTACCAAAATGCTCGATTACTTTGATCTGTCACGGGATTATGAAAACAACCCAGTACAGGCTTTTGGCCACGCCAAATGTGATTTTTTGGTGGTCTCATTCAGCAGTGACTGGCGCTTTTCGCCGCAACGCTCGCGAGAGATTACCGATGCATTAATAGCCGCAGGAAAAAACGTCTCCTATGCTGAAATTGAGTCCGACCAGGGCCACGATGCATTTCTGCTTCCCAACCGTCGCTATGAGCAAGTGCTAGGCAACTATCTAAGCAAGATTGCAGATAAGCTGGAGGACGTCACAATATGAGCATGATTAATAGTGTGAGTCCAACCACCAACTTGAGCCAAACCAACAGCCTAAGCCTTGTAAACAGCTCGATCCATTCCTGGGTGCAAGCTAACGCACGCGTTCTCGATCTCGGCTGCGGCGATGGAACCTTACTGGCAGAATTGCAGCAAGATCTAAATATCCGCGGTTACGGACTTGAGATTGACGCTGAAGCAATCAATCAGTGTGTGTTAAAAGGCGTTAATGTTGTCGAACAGGACCTGAACAAAGGTCTCGCGAATTTTGACGACAACAGTTTCGACACCGTCATTATGACCCAGGCGCTACAGGCGATGCGTTACCCGCATCTGGTGCTCGATGAAATGCTGCGCATTGGCAGCGAGTGTATTATCACTTTTCCCAATTTTGGCCACTGGAAAGCACGTGCTTATCTGACGCTGCGCGGGCGCATGCCGGTAACCAAAGAGCTGACCTATCAGTGGTATGACACCCCCAATATTCACTTTTTTACCTACCGAGATTTTGAAGTCTTGTGCCGTCAACGCAATATCAACGTTTTACGCAAACAGTTTGTCGGTGAACATTTTCTCGATCGACAACTCAAAAACCTATGGCCCAACCTGTTTGCTGAAACGGTTGTCTATCATCTCAGCAAATAATAGATCTGGGGTCTCTTGGCCCACCATGGAGGATTAAGCCGATGAAATATTTACTTATGCTGCTAACTGTTCTGTCGCTGGCACTGCCAGCGGCCACTCTCGCCGACAATAAAGTCTACAAGCAATACGGCCCCTATAAGATTTTCTACAGCGCGTTTAATAGCACCTTTATCGATCCCGATATCGCCGTCGCCAACCAAATTGTTCGCGGCAAAGATAAAGGGCTGGTTAATATTGCCGTCGTTCTTGAATCAGGAACAGGCAATGCCTCAGTGATTTCAGGCAGTGTCTTCAATATTTTTCAGATGAGTCAACCACTGAAATTTGTTGAGGTGCGCGAACAGAATGCGGTCTATTATCTAGCCCCATTCGACTTTGAAAATGAAGACTTTTTGACCTTTAAGATCTCCGTGCGGCCCGACGCGGAGAAGCCCGCCTATGAGCTTAAATTTCAAAAGAAAATGTATCACGACTAAATTGGTGGACCACGGCTAAATTAAGGAGCCCGGCTTGAAAATTGTACTGGCCAGCAGCAATGCCGGAAAGATAAAAGAATTACACGACATGCTGAGCGCGCTCGATATGCAGGTGGTCCCGCAGCAAGAACTGAATATCGAGGATATCGAAGAAACGGGACTCTGTTTTGTCGAAAATGCCATTCTCAAGGCCCGCAATGCGGCACTTATGTCAGGCATGCCGGCAATCGCCGATGACTCGGGCCTGGAAGTCGATCTGCTCAATGGAGCACCGGGCATCTACTCGGCGCGCTTCGCCGGTGAAGGTGCCAACGATGCCAGCAACAATCAAAAGTTGCTCGAACTGCTCGGTGATGCGCCACTGCAACAGCGTAGCGCGCGCTATCAATGTGTTGTCGTCTATATGCGTCATGCCAACGATCCGACACCGATAATCTGCCAGGGCAGCTGGGAGGGTCATATCGCCTTAGAGGCGCAAGGCGACGGAGGTTTTGGTTACGATCCGCTGTTTTATGTGCAGGATCTAAAGTGCCACGCTGCCGAAATAGATAAACAAGAAAAAAATCGTATTAGTCACCGCGGCAAAGCCATCCAAGATTTACTTGCGAAGCTAGCAAGCACCAGACGCGCGCTCTAGCAAAGACAGATTAAAGAAAGATTGATGCAAAAATTCCACACCAACATCTACCTTAAACACCTCTGTGCTGTCGCGCTCATAGTGATTGCGCAACTTGTCAGCGCCCGAGAGCCAACTCTGGTGACCACTGAGCAGGGTGTGATGAGCGATAAACTCGATTTCCTTGAGTCACTATACAAAAAGCGAATTTCCCAATAGATACTGCACTCGAACTACCTCCCCTTTCGCTGTATGTGCACATACCCTGGTGTGTGCGCAAATGCCCCTACTGTGACTTTAACTCTCATGCAGCCAGCAATGAGATTCCAGAACAGGCTTATATCAAGGCACTGATTGCTGATCTTCAGCAAGATCAAAAATGGGCACAGGGTAGAAAACTCACCTCGATCTTTTTTGGCGGTGGCACCCCCAGCCTTTTTTCAGCTGCAGGCATAGGCCAAATACTCAACGCCGCAGAACGCCTCATCGGCTTTGAGCGCGATATCGAAATAACCCTTGAGGCCAATCCCGGCACTGCAGAGCAGGAAAAATTTAGCGGCTTTCGCAGCGCCGGTGTCAATCGTCTTTCGATTGGCATCCAAAGTTTTAATCATCAGCACCTGCTGCAATTGGGTCGCATACATGATGGCGCCCAGGCATTGTCTGCAATTGAAACTGCACGGCGAGCAGGATTTGATAATTTTAATCTCGACCTGATGCACGGCCTCTCGGGTCAGACAGTTGACCAGGCGCGCAGCGATCTGCAGCAGGCCATCGATAGCAGTGCAACGCATATTTCCTGGTACCAGTTGACCATTGAACCCAATACAGAGTTCTACTCGCGCCCCCCACAACTGCCTGAGGAAGACGCTTTGGTCGATATCCAGCAGGCCGGCATGGCGCTGCTCGACGAGCACAGTTACAGGCAGTATGAAGTCTCTGCCTTTGCCCAGCAGGGACAGCGCTCACAGCACAATATGAATTATTGGCAGTTTGGCGACTATCTCGGCGTAGGGGCTGGCGCTCACGGCAAAATCACCATGCCGGCTGAAAACTGTATTCTGCGCACCAGCAAAACCCGTCAGCCGGACAATTATCTGGCGCGAGACCCGTTAACACTGGCGCAGCAAAACCCTATTGCCGTCAATGAGCTTGCTGTGGAATTTATGATGAATGGACTGCGCCTTTGCGATGGCCTCAGCGCTGACTATTTCACTCCACGCACCGGCCTGCCCGCCTCAAGCATTGCCAAGCAGGTGGCGAAGCTGCAGTCTCAAGGGCTGTTGGAAGTCGGTGATCGCCGCTATCAGGCAACGCCGCTCGGCTATCAATTTTTAAACAGTTTGCTGCAGGGGTTTTCCTAGAGTCTGTTGACGTTTAATTTGCTAAACTGCACAGCCACGAAACACTAGAGTTATAAATACAGCCATGAGCGACTCAGTCTCAGCAAGCAATCAGCTGCCGCCCCATGAAAGCGCACGTTTACTGCGTTTGGCAACCTATGCCTCGACATCCGTGGCACTGGTTTTGATTGCCGCAAAACTGTTTGCCTGGAGCGCATCGGGCTCAGTCAGCCTGCTGGCTACGTTAATCGACTCCATGCTTGACGCACTGGCCTCGATCATCAATTTGATCGCTGTGCGACATGCTCTGACGCCAGCGGATAAAGAACATCGCTTTGGTCACGGTAAAGCAGAAGCTCTGGCAGGTTTAAGTCAATCGCTGTTTATCGCTGGTTCTGCCGGATTTTTACTCTTCGAGGCCGCACAGCGCGTGATCAATCCGGTAAAGGTTGAGTCTATTCAGCTGGGCATTGTTGTGATGGTGATTTCAATTGTCGCGACGCTACTACTGCTAAGTTTTCAGCAGCATGTGATTCGCAAAACCAATTCCACCGCGATTCGAGCCGATGCCCTGCACTATCGCACTGACCTGATGGTCAATGGCAGCGTGATTGTCGCCCTGCTATTAGTGAGTATTGGCGGCTGGCCTGGCTTCGACGGCCTATTTGCTGGAGTCATAGGGATTTATATTCTCTACAGCGCACGTGAAATTATTATTACCTCTTACGATCATCTTATGGACCGCGAAGTGCCCGACGCTGATCGCGATAAGATCAAAGCACTGGTATTGGCTCATCCCAGCACCCGCGGACTGCACGATCTGCGCTCGCGTCACTCCGGCACCATGACCTTTATTCAACTTCATCTAGAGCTAGATGATGATCTAAGTTTGTTGGCAGCGCACAAAATATCCGATGAAGTAGAAGCGCTAATATTGACCGCTTTCCCGGGTTCCGAGATTATTATTCACATAGACCCACAGTCTGTGGCCGCTCAAGAAACCATGCCCGACTTCGCCAGTACAGAAGAGCATAGCTAAGAGTCTTAACGCTTGAGATTGCGCCCTAAGTAACGCTGCAGGATCGCCAACAATCTGTGTGGCACATGCTTGCGCTTCCACTCCCCGGCCACAAACCGATTGCCCTCGCTCAGTGTTGGATAGCTACGAATTGTTCCCAGTAGTTTATTCAGCCCGAGGTTGTGTTTCATCGCCAGCACAAATTCATTGATCAACTCGCCGGCCTGCGGCCCAACAATGGTCGCACCAAGAATGCGATCTTTGCCGGGAACCGTCAGTACCTGAATAAAACCCTGGGCGTCATTGTCGGCTATAGCGCGATCGAGATCAGACAGATCATACTGGGTTATCTCAACAACAATACCCTGCTGCTCTGCCTCTCTCTGATTAAGCCCCACCCGGCCAATCTGCGGATCGGTAAATACCACCTGCGGCATAATTCGGTAATCGACGCGGAATTTTTTAAAGCGGCCAAGTAAGCCGTTAACAGCTGCAAACCATGCCTGATGACTAGCAGCATGGGTCAACTGGTAGGGCCCAACCACATCGCCACAGGCCAGAATATTGGGGTAGCAGGTGCGCAGGTAATCATCCGTGGTAATGGTGCCATTGGCATTCAGGGGAATCCCCAACGCCTCAAGACCGAGATTTTCGGTATTGGCTGTCCGGCCTATGGCAATCAGCACGCGATCAAATTCCATCTGCACCAGCTCAGAACTTGATTCAGAACTTGATTCAGAGCTGGGTGTTAGCTCGGCGAGACAGTGATCTGCGTGAAATTCAAACTTTTCAGCGCTGTAGTTAGTCAGTACCCGCACACCCTCAGACTCAAGGCATTGCTGCATAAATGATGCAACCTGCTGGTCATCTCGCGGCAGTAACTGCGCCTGCATCTCGACCAATGTGACCTGCGACCCGAGACGCTGGAATGCCTGCGCCAACTCACAGCCAATGGCGCCACCGCCAACAATAAGAAACCGCTTAGGCAAATCCTCTAGCTTCCAGAGTGTTTCGGAGGTCAGCGGATCAACCTGATCAAGCCCCGGTATGGACGGCATGGTTGGCCGTGCACCGCTGGCAATAATAATTTTCTCGGCGCTGATTTGCTGCCCGTCAACATCAACTACCCAGGGTGAAATCAGCTTGGCATTGCCGTACACGCAGTCGACCCCCAAATTGGTGTAGCGCTCAACCGAATCATGCGGCTCAATGGTGTTGATCACATTCTGAACACGTCCCATCACTCGAGTGAAATCCACTTCCGGAGCGCCGACATTAATGCCTAGCGCAGCAGCCTTTTTCATATCGGCCATGGATTTTGCCGCACGGATCAGTGCCTTACTCGGCACGCAACCGGTATTAAGACAGTCTCCACCCATCTTGTCCCGCTCAATTAGCGTGACTCGCGCCTTGAGCGTCGCACCTATATAGGCACTGACTAATCCGCCACTGCCGGCGCCAATAACGATAAGATTGGTGTC